>SL_3KL_010_SEDDRAFT_10001609_pt1 | contig 20630 bp, 14 predicted proteins | sample SodLakKL_010_SED_2_FD_10381 | JGI IMG/M metagenome (IMG submission 10381) | reverse complement strand
TACCAGGATGAAGTGCCTGTAAACTGGTGTCCTGAACTGGGTACTGTACTTGCCAATGAAGAAGTTATTGACGGAAAAAGTGAAGTCGGAGGATATCCGGTTTTTCGTAAGCCCATGAGGCAATGGATGCTCAGAATAACTGAATACGCTGAACAACTGCTCGAAGATCTTGACGAACTCGAGTGGCCTGAATCAACTAAAGAAATGCAGCGTAACTGGATCGGCCGTTCAATTGGAGCAGAAATAGATTTTGCCCTGAAAGGGCACGAAGAAAAAATCAGGGTATTTACTACTCGTCCTGATACGATTTACGGAGCCACATATATGGTTCTCGCACCTGAACATCACCTGGTTGATCAGCTAACTACAGAGCAGCAAAAACTGGCAGTAGATAACTACAAAGAAATGGCTGCTCAAAAATCGGATATTGAACGTCAGGAGTTATCGAAAGAAAAAACTGGCGTATTTACAGGATCCTATGCAATGAATCCGGTAAATAATAAAGAGATTCCGGTCTGGGTAGCTGATTATGTTCTTGTCCATTATGGTACTGGTGCGATTATGGCTGTACCCGGACAAGATGAAAGGGACTGGGAGTTTGCCGAAAAGTTTGATTTGCCGATAATCCGTACAGTAGAACCACCTGAAGATTTTGACGGAAAAGCATATACCGGTAATGGAATCGCAATTAATAGCGGGATACTGAATGGTCTTGAGATGGAAGAGGCCAAAATTAAAATTATCAACTGGCTTGAAGAAAATGGGGTAGGTAAGAAGAGTGTCAATTATAAGTTGCGTGACTGGCTCTTTTCCCGCCAACGGTATTGGGGAGAACCATTCCCGGTCATTCATGTTGATGGAGAGCCAAAACCACTGCCTGAAGATCAATTGCCGGTAGAACTTCCTGAGGTTGATGATTTCCAGCCGACGGAATCCGGGGAGCCTCCTCTTGCAAAGGCTGTTGACTGGGTCTATACGACCGATCCGGAAACCGGAAAAAAAGCACTCCGGGAAACAAATACCATGCCTCAATGGGCCGGTTCATGCTGGTATTATTTGAGATATATAAGCCCTGAATTCGATGGAGGTCCGGTTGAATCAGAAGCCGAAAATTACTGGATGCCTGTTGATCTCTATGTTGGCGGATCTGAACATTCAGTGTTGCACTTGTTATATGCTCGTTTTTGGCATAAAGTGTTGTATGATTGTGGTGTCGTATCAACTAAAGAACCTTTCCGTAAACTTGTACACCAGGGGATGATTCTTGGTGAACTGGAATATACGGCATTCAGAAAAAATGGCGAGTATTTGCGTCCTGCAGATGCATCAGAACTGGATGATGTAGAGAAGGTGAAACTGACAGATAAGGATGTCGAAAAAAGAAGTGAAAAATTTGTTATTAAAGGAACGGATATTGAAGTTGATGCAAGGGCTTATAAGATGTCCAAATCAAGAGGTAATGTCATTAATCCGGATTTTGTTGTTGAGAAATACGGTGCTGATTCCCTTCGTTTGTATGAGATGTTTATGGGGCCTCTTGAACAGGTAAAACCATGGAGTACTAAAGGAGTAGAGGGTGTTTTCAGGTTTTTAAACAGGGTTTGGAGGCTTGTTTTTGATGAAGAGACCGGAAAACTCAGTGACAAACTGATCGATGAAGAACCATCAAAAGAACATCTGAAACTGCTTCACGAAACTATTCAAAAAGTCACTGATGACATTGAAGATATGAGGTTCAATACGGCTATATCTGCACTGATGATTTTTGTGAATGAAGCCAATCAGTGGAATAAAATACCTGTTGAGATTATCAAGCCGTTCCTTCTGATACTGTCACCTTTTGCACCGCATCTTGCCGAAGAGATCTGGAATCAGCTTGGCAATCAAAACTCTCTTGCATACGAAAAATGGCCGGAGGTTAATGAAGAATATCTGAAAGAAGAATCCGTGATGTATCCCGTACAGGTCAATGGAAAAATGAGGGGGGAAGTTCATGTGCCAGCGGATAAAGCCAAGCAGAAGGATTTTGTTCTCGGAGAAGCTAAGAAAGAGAAAAATGTGCAGCGCTATCTCGATGGAACATCAATCGTGAAAGAGATCTTTGTTCCCGGTAGGATAGTGAATATAGTTGTGAAGTAAGGAATTAAACACCGATCTCAGGCCTCTGATTGAAGATTACCCGATCTCAGATCTTCGTGCAATGATCAAAGATCTGCAATCGGGTAACTAAATCAGCAGCCGTTTCCCGGGATAAAGTCAATCAATGGGCGGAATCTTCTCCGATAAATTATCGCTCTTCAACAGGTATCCAGTCAAGGTTTTTTTCGCCGGTATAGAGCGCACGCGGGCGAATCAGGCGGTTATATGCTGCCTGTTCCAGGTAGTGGGCTGTCCATCCGGATACACGACTCATGGTAAAAATGCAAGTATACAGATCCGGTTTAATGCCGATAGAATAATATACTGTAGCTGAAAAGAAATCGACATTCGGATCTATATTCTTTTCATCTTTCATTGTTTTCAAAATGGCTTCAGACCATTCATACAGTGTTTCCTGTCCCGTCTCTTCAGAAAGTGACTTGGACATCTTTCTGAGATGAAAAGCACGGGGATCAAAGGTTTTGTAAACCCTGTGGCCGAACCCCATAATCTTTTCCTTGTTGTCAAGTTTATCTTTTGTAAACTGTACAGGATCAGCACTGTTACCCTGATTTTTTAAGTTTAGAAGCATGTTCATGACAGCAGTATTTGCTCCACCGTGTAACGGACCTTTGAGTGCACCGATAGCACCGGTAACTGCTGAGTAGATGTCGGATTCTGTTGAACAGATTGTCCGGCAGGTAAAGGTAGATGCATTCATTCCATGTTCAGCATGTAATATGAGGCATAAATCCATGGTTTTCTCTGCCTGTTCACCTGGTTTTTTATCGTTCAGCATATAAAGAAAATTATACGCTGTACTTCCATAATCAAGAGGTGCCACAATCTCGTTTCCATTTCTGACCCTGTCAAAAGCTGCAACAATGATTGGCATTTGTGCTGTCATAGCAATCGCCTGGTTTCGATTGTCAACTTCAGGATCCCCGGTTTCATCAGGAGCAAAATCGGCAAGCATGGAAGTGGCTGTTCTGAGAACTGCCATTGGTTCCGCAGCTTTGTCTGTGTTGCGGATATATTCGAAAACCGGTTCAGGTAGTTCCCGTTCCTCGATAAGCTTAGTTTTAAGCTCATCCAGTTCACTTTTATTGGGCAACCTGTCATTCCATAATAAAAAACATACTTCTTCAAATGTTGCATTTTCAGCAAGTGTGTCTATATTAAAACCCGAATAGATGAGTTCTCCTTTCTGCCCGTCAATAAAACTTTTTGTTGTTGAAAATGCTACAATGCCTTCCAGCCCGCGATTGATATATGGATATTCATTCGTATCGATTTCTTGCAAGTTCTGCTTGGCCATTCTTATCAATTGGTTTTTAGGTTAATAATGTTCAGTCAGGTCAACAGACCCGGCAAATGTCACTTTGCAACGGTTTTAATTATGCTGTACCTATCATCCGTTAAATCATACAAAACGAATTAAAAAGAGACAGCATTCGCGGAGATCTGCTTGACAAACCGTATTTAATACAGAAGCTCAATTTAATAAAAGACCTTTGATTTATGAAGCGAAAAGAGTACCAGTTCTGATGATTTCATTAATAACCTTTCGACTTGGCTTCGTCCCAGAGTTGATCCATCTCTTCAAGTGTGGCTGATTGGATATTTGAATTCTTTTTTTTCAGGTTTCTCTCTATATATCGGAACCGCGCTTCAAACTTTTGATTAGCATGTCGCAGTGCGCTCTCGGCATCAAGGCTTAATAGCCGTCCCACATTTACCAACGAAAACAACAGGTCTCCAAACTCATCTTCACGATTTTTCTGATCCTGGAGATCTATTGCAAGGCGCCATTCATCTATCTCTTCATTCAGTTTTTTCCATGCAAGTTTCCAGTCAGGCCAGTCAAAACCTACATTTCCGGCTTTTTCCTGCATACGCTGTGCCCGGATTAATGCCGGAAGCCGGGATGGGATGCCATCAAGCGTGGATGTTTTACCTTCTTTTAATTTAATTGATTCCCAGTTGTTTGCAACTTCCTGGTCGCTCTCTACAGTTACGTCTTTAAAAACATGTGGGTGCCTTCGAATCAGTTTTTCAGAAATGGTGTATAGTACATCAGAAATTGAAAACTCAGCTTTTTCTTCAGCCATCCTGCTGTGAAAAAGGACATGCAACAAAAGATCTCCGAGCTCTTTTTTTAAATCATCAAAATTTTCCCGGTCAATAGCATCGACAACTTCATAAGCTTCTTCTATCAGGTTGTCTTTTATAGTATGGTGTGTCTGCTTGCGGTCCCAGGGACACTCTTTTCTGAGAGTTGATACAAGATTTACAAAGTCTTCGAAGTCGTCACTCGGTTTCATGAAAATCAATCTGATCTGAAAATTAAGTCTGTTTCGACAGATACTTTTAAGTTTCAAGTTTTTGTTCTTGGGCAGCAGGGAACAGGATGTTGTTGAGAATTAATCTGTAACCCGGGCTATTCGTATGAAGACTCAGATCAGTTGGGGGATCGTTAACTCTGTGCTGATAATCTTCCGGGTCATGTCCGGCATAGAACGTGAAAGTGCCCATACCATAATTTCCGTGAAGATACTTAACCTGGTCTCTTCCGGGAGATTCACCGAGTATTACGACATGACTTTTAATTTTATCTTTATTAAATGCAGTTGTCTGGCCGTAAAAACCTTTGATACTGCTGACATGATTTTGGGTAAGCATCGTTGGTACAGGATCCCACTTTGCAGAAAAATCGAACAGGGTGAAAAAGTCGAGGCTCTCACCAACACGGTCAAGATTAACTTCTATGTCAATATTTCCGTGTTGATAGATGTAAGGGTCAGTATTAACAATGAAATTTTCAAATGCAAATGTGTTGGAATAGTCCAGTAATTCATTTGCATTTCGGTCAACCGGGTCACCATCAAATTGCTCGGGAACAATGTCAACATCCGCTGCTGCAAGAGCGATATCAAGAGTGTTTGTGCCAGAACACATAGCAAATAAAAAACCACCGGAACCGACATAATTTTGAATCTCCTGGGCTACAGCAAGCTTGAGATCACTCACCTTGTTAAAATTCAGCTCTTCTGCAAGTGCTTCCATTCTGGTTACTTCTTCAATATACCAGGGCATATTTCTGTATGATGCCCAAAACTTGCCATATTGGCCGGTAAAATCTTCATGATGAAGATGCAGCCAATCGTAATTTTCCAGTTCTCCACTTAAGACTTCCCTGTCATAGATAATATCGTAGGGAACTTCAGCATAGTCGAGGGCAAGAGTTACGGCATCATCCCATGGCTGGGCTTGTGGTGGACTGTACACTGCAATGGTGGGCGCTCTCTCAAGATTTACAGCAGCCATATTGACATCCGGCTGCTCAACCTCACGAATAATTCGCTCAGCTTCACTGTCACTGATCAATTCAATATCCACATTTCTGATTCTGCTCTTCCTGACGATTTCATTATTATTTTGTGTAATGAAACTGCCTCCCCTGTAATTTAACAACCATATTCCGGTTTCTCCAGCCTCCAGATGGTTGAAAATGATACCATAAGCTTTCAGATGATTCGATTGTGAAGCATCCATCGGTATAATAACACGTTGCTGGGCATCAGCCAGTATGGGTAACAGAAAAACAGAAAGTAATATAAGAATGGCTTTCTTCATATCGTCAGGAACTTGGACGTGTCAGGGTTTGAAGTATTTCTCTGGCATGGGATGCGTAAAATCCCCGGGGAAACTCTATAATAAGCTGTTCAAAATATTCTTCTACATCAGATACAGCAGAAGGCCAGGTTGTCTGTTCAAGAAAATCGGAATTAACAGAAAAACCATGAAGTGCCTCCAAATCAGTATCATTCTCGATGTAGTATCGGACAAATTGATCAATACCACCAGCTTCAAAAATCAATTTTGCCATCGTTGCCTGTTCCCATAATAATCGCTCTCTGAGCGGTGATTGATGGGATCCGCTTTCATTTACAGATTTTACAATACTGTATAAAACAGGAATGTGACGCAGGTCGCTTTGCGAACTGATTTCAACTAATCCGTTATGTATGAGTCCAGACTCTGACTGATTCTTAAAGCTTACAAATTTGTCAAGAGCACGATTAATTTCTCCGTGATAGAGTGTGTTAATAATCTCGGCATATTCTGTTAGTAAGGTGCCTGTTGTATCCGATCGGTTCCCCTCCTGAATCCACATTCGCAGTTTAAGTGCGTCATTGGCGTAATAGGAAACATTTCGTCGTTCAAGGGATCGAAGCTGGAGTGTTGCATATTCAAAATCACCTGAAAAGAAGTCGGCCAGGCTCAGAAAGTACCTGGATTTCTCAGCCAGTTCACTTTCTTCGGCATTTCTGTTAGCCCGGGTCAGAGCTTGTCGTGCCTCAGCAAATTGCCTGTTATATAGAGCAAGCCGGCCTCTCAGATAGTAAAGGTGAGACGGGTTTTGACTTACCTGTTCAAGGTGATTAATCCACTGACTGGCTTTACTGGTATCATAAAAAACGTCAAGTGAAAGTTCAGCCAGGCGTACAATCACACTTTCTCTTCTCTCATAAGACGGTGATTGTTCTAAAAGTTCAGATCCAAGTTCGTATGATTTTCGAAACAGGTCCTGTCTTTTTTGAAGATCATCGAGGTTATAATCAGTCAAATAATCTGCCCATAAATGATAAACGATAGCCTCACGGTCTTTAGAACGATTCCGAACCGTCTGATTTGAAGTATTGGTATAATATTGATAAGCCTGGGCTGCCAACTCAAATTCATTATTTGAAACAAGTTGGTCGGCAAGAGAATAGAGTGAATAGTTCAGTACTTCTGTACGGGATTCATACTGTCTTGCAGCAATCAAAGCTCTTTGAAATTGTTCAGTTTCAATCAACAGCCAAATATAAAGCTGATGCATCTGGTTATAAGCCGGATGATGGATGTCCATCTCAACGATATGGTCTTCGATTTCAAGAGCTGCAGTTTCGTACAGACTCTGATCTCTCATCCGCAATAATCTCTGCTGAACAAAATTCATCTGATTTGGATTGTTCCGGATGAGTTGGAAATATTCATGCATTGCCTTGGCGAAGTTTCCGGATTGCATCTGTGCATTGGCAATTTCATTAATGAAAAGGGTAGGGTCGCCAAATGCATCCCTTGCAGAAAGATATAAATCAGCTGCCCTGCTAAATTCTCTCCGGGTCATCAAAATGTTACCAATTTGGTAATAGAGCTGCATGTTTCGATCATTTTCAATGATAATCGAATCCCAGATTTCTATCGCTTCTTCCCGGTTACCCATCGCGTGTAGTATGTCTCCCTTTCGAACAAGCAGTTGGTTTGATTGAAATCCGTCATCAATTCTGTCATCGATCAGTTCTGCCGCAGACTGGTACTCTTTCAGGTTGATCAGGCAATCTATTAATCGGTTGAAGAATATATTTGCTTCAGGATTCTCTTCATACAGCCGTTGTAAAATCGGAAGTGCTTCTTCATAATTCTGCTGCTGCATCATACGGTTGGCAAGCTGAAAATCATTATTCTGCGCCTGAATGGTATTGACTGAGAGTAAAGCAAATATGGAAAATAAGATCAGGGAGAATCTGTTCATGGTTGCTTCGAATAAATGTGATTAATAATCTCCGGTGCGATAGATTTCATATTTTTATATAGTTTGTGAAGAGGTAATCCGACAACATTATAATAATCACCTTCAATCCGGGAAACAAAAAGTGCACCCCAGTCGTCCTGGATTCCATAAGCTCCGGCTTTATCCATCGGGCTGCCTGATTGAATGTATTGGTCGATTTCACGATTGTCTAACGTGGCAAATGTGACTTTGGTTCGTTCATGAAATGCATGCTGAACTTTGATTTCTGCATTTTTGTCTGTCCGTATGATAGCCACACCGGTATATACATCATGAGTTTTACTGCTGAGTGAAGAAAGCATAGTTTTTGCTTCTTGTTGATTTGCAGGCTGGCCAAGTATGATCCCGTCAAGTACAACAATCGTATCGGCTGCAATCACCAGGCTGTTGGCTTTACCTTCAGCAACGAAAGCGGCTTTCTGAGTGGCAATCGTTTGAACAGCTTTTCCCGGTTTTTCATGTACTGGAAAAATTTCCTCAATCTGGCTTGCAATTACACGGAATGACAGGCCAATTTGGGATAACAGTTTTTTTCTTCGCGGGCTTGAGGAAGCAAGTATTAGTTGAACTGAACTCATGAAATCAGGATTTCAATTTGTATGATAACTCCTTTTGCAGTTCTTTTAGAAATGCTAAATTATCACAAGGCAAAAAGATAGTAAATCATTATATCAAAACCACCGATATGGCAGTGAAAGGAAAACAAAGCAGACGTCAAAAAAAAGAGATGAAACCCATGCTGTTTTCAGCTATAAATTACAAGCTTATGGGTGCTGGAGTTCTGATGGTTATTATCGGGTTTACTGCTATGTACATTGAAAATGAAGTGCACGGTTTTATTTCATTGTATATTTCACCTATTGTAATTTTAGGTGGTTATCTGACAGTAATGATTGCAATACTCAAGAGAGACAAAGATTCAGAAGAACCACAACCGTCAACTTAGGGATGTGGACAGACTTGCAAATTACTCATTCATCTTTCTGACTATCTTTTTATTTATTCTCGAAGGTCAATCCGGAGACCACCTGAGAATATTGATTGCTTTTTTTCTTGCTGTTTCTCTCTCTCTGACGGCTTTTTTAATTAACTGGATAACACTTGGCGGTGTATATGCCGCCATTGTATTCGGAACAGTTATACTTGGTTTTGGCGGGTGGATTCTTGCGCTGCTTGTGCTTCTTTTCTTTATTAGCTGCAGTTTGCTGACCTACCCGATACCCGCTGATAATCGAGAATTGACCAATGCATTACGTACCAATTCATCAGCTTTCAGAAGAAATGGATTGCAAATTTGGTCAAACGGATATTGGGTTGCTCTTTTTGCCATTTTATATTTTCTGTTTCAGAATGAAATATTTCTGGTACTGGCAGTGTCTGCTCTTGCAACGGCAACTGCTGATACCTGGTCAACGGAACTTGGTACGCGACAACAAGGGCGGACTTACCTGATTACCAGCTTCAAAAAAGTAGAGCCTGGAACAAACGGCGGTATCAGTGTCAAGGGGACAATGGGCGCATTCTGGGGTGCTCTGTTAATCGGGATATGCTATATGATATTACACGGTGGGACCAGATTGGAATTCACTACTATCATCATAATCAGTGGTTTTTTAGGTTCTGTTTCAGATTCATATCTTGGCGCCTGTTATCAGAACAATAACCTTACAAAAAATCACTGGATAAACCGTTATTTCGACACTGACGAATCATTAAATCATGCAGTGAATTTTGCTGCATCGGGGATAGGAGCAATAATTGCATTATTCTTAATTCAACTGACCTGATATGGCATGGTACAAAAAATTACACTGGAAAATTATCATAGGCCTGGTGCTCGGCCTTATTTGGGGTTTAATATCGAGTGCTACCGGTACAGCTGATTTCACAACCAACTATATCCGGCCATTTGGAACTATTTTTGTCGATCTCCTGAAATTAATTGCTGTACCGCTAATTTTGGCTTCTCTCGTTGTTGGTATTACCAGTCTCAATGATATGGCCAAACTATCAAGGATGGGTGGTAAAACCATTGCCATATACATGATTACAACCACATTTGCGATCACGATTGGCCTTTCAGTAGTCAATATCATGCAACCGGGCAAAGCACTGCCTGAAGAGACGAGATTGAATTTGATGGAAAGTTATGGTGAAAATGTCGAAGAACGGGATGAAGCTGCAAGAGAACTGCTTGAACAGAGTCCGCTTCAGTTTCTGGTTGATATCGTACCTGAAAATGTCTTTGAAGCTGCATCAGACAATTCCAATATGCTGCAGGTCGTTTTCATTGCAATTCTGCTTGGGATTGGCCTGATTAATATTCCGATGCAAAAAGGTGCGGTGTTGATCAACTTTTTTGATTCATTGAATGATGTAATCATCAGAATCGTAGACTTCATCATGAAAACGGCTCCTTATGGTGTGTTTGCTTTAATGGCAGCCGTAATTGTAGATCTTGCAGGAGATGATCTGTCTCAGGCGTTAAATCTTCTCAGAGCACTCGGTTGGTATTGCCTTGCCGTAATCATTGGCCTGATGCTGCATGTATTCATTGTCTATTCCAGCCTGTTTAAACTTTTCAGCAAAATGCGGTTGATTGATTTTTTTCGTGCAATCCGGCCAGCGATATTATTGGGATTTAGCACCAGTTCCAGTGCAGCAACACTACCGGTAACCATGGAGAGAGTGGAAAAAAATCTCGGTGTAAATGATGAGGTATCCAGTTTTGTTCTTCCGGTTGGAGCCACAATCAATATGGACGGAACAAGCTTGTATCAGGCAGTTGCAGCAGTATTTATTGCACAGGCATTAGGTATGGATTTAACCATCGCTCAACAATTAACCATTGTCTTGACAGCTACCCTGGCATCGATAGGAGCCGCCGGTGTACCCGGAGCCGGAATCATCATGCTTGTTATCGTACTGCAGGCAATACAGGTACCTGTTGAAGGGATCGCACTGATACTGGGAGTGGACCGAATTCTTGATATGCTTCGAACGGCAGTTAATATTACGGGAGATGCAGCAGTATCAGTCGCAGTAGCTCATACGGAAGGGTTACTTGGAGATCTCCATTTTGATGACGAATAACGTTATATTTTATCTTCGTTCATCAGTTTAAAACAATCCAACACTATTTCCCCAAAATACAAACTCAGGAGTTGACAAAATGAGCACTCTGTTGACCGCACTGTTACTACTTCTTCAATCAAATATTGATGAAGTCGCATATCATGAATTACGGAATTTAGACGATCGATCTTATGATGAAATCATGGTAAGCGGTCTGGAAGCTTTCTATCAAACGGATTGGGATGATGCTCAAACGTATTATGATGAACTGATAGAAATAAGGCCGGAGGATCCCAGGGGATATTTCTTTTCCTCAATGATTCCCTTCTGGAAATATTTCTTTATCACAGAAGATGAGCAAACTGCAGAAAAGTTTCTCCGGATTTCAGATCAGGCAATTCATCTTGCAGAAATCCAATTACAGGATAAACCAGATGATACTATTCTGATTGCCATGCTTAGCGGACTATATGGTTATCAAAGCCTTGTTGCTTCGGGTGAAAATCAAGTCAGAAAAGCTCTACGCACCGGAAGAACCGGTTATGGGTACACGAAACAGTTACTTGAAATCGATGATAACATGCCGGAAGTACACATTGGGAGAGGAATGCACCACTATATGGTTGGGAGTGTTCCCGGAGCTCTGCGATGGCTTGTCAGATTGTTCGGTATGAATGGAGATGTGGAAACGGGATTTAAAGAGCTGATAATTGCAGCTGAATCGGAGAGCCATGTCAGTACAGATGCTAAAATGATACTGGCGTATCTCTATAATCGTGAAGAGAAGTATGAACAATCACTTTACTACCTCTACCAACTTCATGATCAATATAACAGAAATATTATATTTCGGTACATGCTTGCAGAAACACATGAACGAAATGGCGATTTTTCTAAAGCTACAGAATTATACAAAAACGTGATGGAGACTGAAAATACAAATCTCACGGAATTGACCGAATTGAGCAGGGAGAAAAAAGAAAAGCTGTTTCAACTGAATCTTTGAATGGAAGGGTGTGTCAAAAAAAGTGAAATCAATTGTTCAAATTTTGAGATTCTGCTGGTAAAGTATTTACAAATTCATTTAATTGTTTAAAAGGTTTAAAGCGATTGATACAGCTGCCTATGGGCAAAACGTTACATTGCGTATCAGTTTTACTTTACATATTTGTGTTATCCTTTTTGGTGATGGTTGTTGAGGATAATAAGCTGTTTGCTCAGCTGAAGTTTGAGAACCTTCAGCCATTTGAACTGGAAATATCTGAAGTATCTGATTTAGCTAATCAAAACAATTGGAAATTAAATCCGGCCGACCACGAATTAATAAGGTTGTTTGGGGTGGGTGAGTTGCGTACTGATAACCAGGAGGAAGGATATTACCAGTTTCAGAGAGATGACGGAAATTATCTTGCCTATCATTTTATCTCATCAGGCAGTACTGATTTACTTCGGTTTCGAATTGAAAATGAGACGGATCAACTGATTGACCGTATTCAAATCGGTTTTGATGTAGCTGTTCAGCTTAACGGCAACAATCACACTGAACTACTGCTATATCATTCTTACGGACAGGAAACTGAAATTCAAAGGGTATTCAGCAGTTCCCAGTTTCGGGGTGATTTTGGTGAGTGGAACCATACGAGTATAAGTACAATGGTAGAGAATCTGTTACTTGGGCCAGGTGAAGTGATAGAGTTTTCAATCCAAATCGAACAGGAAGTTACTGAGGAATCTGCTGATGTGATCGCACTTCAAAGAGTTGAAGTAGATCCGGAAGAATTCGATGATACCAGAAGGTTAAATATTGCCGATCTTGTCATTACAGAAATATTCCCGGGCTCTGCTGTAGATGGTGAACGATTATACTACCTTGAACTGTATAACACGACCAGTGAGCCGATCGATTTGCGTGGTTTAATTATTCAGACAGGAGTGGATGAGTATCGGATTCGGGAACCTATCGAGATCAATCCATTCGAATGGATTGTCATTGCCAATCGGGGTTTGGAGTATCTCGCTTTTGAACCTGGCCTGATCATACCCGGCTTCTATTTACCTTCACATGGTGGCATGATCGAATTAATTCAGAATGATTTACGTATCATGAGGGCAGCTTATGATGAGCAAATCGGTAACCGCTCCTGGGAACTGAGAAGTATATATGATGTCATCAATGGATATGCATCTCTTAATCAATTTCAGGCTTCAGATGAGCAATTTGCCAGAGAGATAATCGGTTCACCAGGCAGCAAAGGAATTACAAAACGAATATTTACATTTGAAGAGGATTCCAACCGTGAATGGATCACCTTTAGCCCTCCGGGTATTTTACAGGTAAAACCGGATGAAAATGATGGTTATTGGACCGGACAATCCACTGGTACTCTGAATGAAATTCCTGCAGGTACAGGAGTTTTGGCGAGAAATCGCACAGGAAACGGGCAGGATGAACCATATCGATGGATTGCCGTTGAAACTGACCCTGATGACATCGTTACACTTGAACTTTCTGAAGATGAAAGCCGCTGGTTGCTGCTTGGGAATCCCTACACAGATCATATTCACCTGCAGCAGGTCATTCCAGTTAATGGAGAGTTTGAAACTAAAACAGTACAGATCTGGGATCCGGTATATAACACGTTCAGGGTTTTGGAACCGAATGAAAGAATAAATCCATGGCAGGCATTTGTTATTGAAAACCGGGATGCCGAAATGATCAGGTATGAACAGGATCTCTCACACGGATCACAGCAAAATACATACCTGGACGGCCGCTCAAGATCAATCAGTTTTGAATTGCAATATTCGGAAAACAGGCATCAGCCGATTCATGATCACGCAGCTGTTTTGTTTTTTCATGAAAATGCAGCTTCAGGAAAAGATCAATTTGATACCGGTAAATTGTGGCCTTTATTTCAGAATGACAACTCGAATCGCAGTTCTTTGATCTATTTTATTGGTCATCAAGAGGGTAATGAGGTATATCTTGCCCGGAATGCCCGCCCGTATCAGGTTGAACAGCCTTTTGAAGTTAGAATGGGACATATCGCATATAATGTGTCAGGACAGCACACTCTTCGCTGGGATCGTTTTGAGAATATTCCCGACAATTGGGAGATTACCATAACAGATACGTTTACCGGTCAGACTATTGATATGAGAGAAGAAAATCAGATCACCTTCAATGCTTCTTCTAACCTGGAAAGATCTCCCGAATTGTCTGATACACCGGGAATTTACCCGTTAGAATTATCACAAAGCCATGAGAGGTTTACTGTCAAAGTGGATCCGGACCCTGCACTTACAGCTGCAAATAATATGGAATCCACACAGCCTGAAAGAATTGAGCTCTATCAAAATTATCCCAATCCATTTAATCCGGCAACAAATATTCGTTTTTATATTCCTGAACAGCAATCGGTTGTGGTTGGCATATATAATGTTGTAGGCCAGCGTGTAGCCCAACTGATCGATGATGTGTTGCCACAAGGTGAGCATACGATCGTTTGGGATGCTACTGAAATGCCAAGCGGAATCTATATCGTTCATCTTGAGATTGGCAACAGAGTTCTCACCCGAAAAATGACGCTGATAAAATAAATCGTTACCTCAAATAATTATTTCATGATGAAATGAAATGAATCAGCAGAATTTTTAATTATAAATATTGTTCGACAAGTCAATTACTAACATAAAATCAGAGGATACACTTTAGCTACATGCACATTAAATCAATTCAAGGCGTAGATGTGCCTGAAATAGGTTTAGGAACTTATAAATTATATGGAAGAGAGTGCTACAAGGCCGTAAGATCAGCACTTGATATCGGGTATACACACATTGATACTGCTCAGATGTATAAAAATGAAAAGGAGATCGGTGAAGCTATTCGTAAATCAGGCCTGAATCGTGAAGATTTGTTTTTGACTACCAAAATATGGCACACAAACCTTGAACACGATGATGTCCTTCAAACTGTCGAAGATAGCCTGAAGGAATTTGATACCCCCTATGTAGACCTGTTACTAATTCACTGGCCCAATCACAAAGTTTCATTTGAAAAGACCTTTGAAGCGATGATGATTCTCAGGGACCAGGGCAAAGCAATAAACATCGGTGTGAGTAATTTTACACTTTCAATGATGAAGTACGCCCTGGATGAGCTAAGAGTTCCGCTCTTGTGCAACCAGGTTGAATTTCATCCATTTTTAGGTCAATTCGACTTGCTGGACTACTCCTATGATCAAGAATTCCTCGTCACAGCTTATAGTCCGCTTGCAAAAGGTGATGTAGCTGAAAATCAGACACTTATCGATATAGGAAATGCTCATGGCAAAACTGCAGCACAAGTTGCATTGAGATGGCTGATTGAACAGGAAAATGTGGTAGCCATCCCGAAAGCAAGCAGCGAGGATCACCTGAAAGAGAATATTGATATTTTTGATTTCGCCCTCACTGATGATGAATTTGAGGCCATTGATGACCTGGACAAGTCTCAGCGTTACGTGAACCCGACATTTGCACCAGACTGGGATTAGGGCTGAGAAACCCAGGCAGACTGACGCCTATACTTTTAGTTCAGGTCTCTTCATCCATTGCTGATTCATTTGAATGGAGTATACAGGTTTATTCAGAGACAGCTTTTATAAATAACCCCAAAAAATTCTTACAACTTTTTTGGGTTAAAATATCCAACTATTTCAGTGAAACTGCTGTGTGATGGTACATATTCTCCTTATCACTCTCCAGCAAGCCGGCTATATTATATGGTTCAATTCGTTCTCGTGTTCGTCTAATAAAACCGCTGATCTGTTTTTGGTCAGGTCCATGCTCCATGATTTCAAGTAAATCCTGCCAGGACTCCTCGACGAGTTTGCGAATTTTCAGATCAGCGGCATTCAGATAAGTGTCAGGCAGATGCCCAGCCAATCGACTCTGTTCATAACTTATTGTACATGCAAAATATACCATTGTATAAGCGTGGAACAGATTAAAATGATGCCTCGACAGGTAACACCCTGCAACAAGTAAATCAATCAGGTAGAATTCATGACTCAATGCTGACTGATGACGTTCAAGTTTATTATGAATTACCTGTATTTGTTGATCTTTTGTATTGAAAAGTTCAAGTAATCGCTCCAGGCCTGATAGAGTATGCGCTATACCTGTACTGTGTAGAGGGTCAACAAATCCGGCTGTATGATTGAGAGCAATCCAGCGGCTATTAAAAATTTTTTCAAGTTGTCGCTGAAGTCTGCCGGTTACTACAAATCTTCCAGGTATTGGAGCCAATTGAGCGTTTTCGTAGCATTTTGCAATGGAAGAATACCCGGATAAAAGCTTGTCCCAGGATGTTTCCGGGTTTTCCCGTAAGTTATCAGTTCTGTGATTGTTTAAATCAATTAAAAAGCCGGCACTAACAAGATTGTTTTTAAAACGCAAATTCCACATCCAGCCTTCATCAACCAGGTGGTGAAGAGCAGAATGATCGGCATTAAACGGGTACTTTTGGATTGAAATATCCTGCTGTTGTTTCAGATACTGAGTCCAGGGTATTACGTTCTGAAAATGTGAATAAATTGCAGAAGAGTTCGTTTGAAAATGTTCTGACGATGATTGTATATCGAACAGGTCAGATGCAAGATCAGGCGAACCGGTAGCATCAATAAACCAGTTACATGAAAGATAGCCTGCTTGGTCATCAGATTGGATAGATAATGTCATCATGCCCTGGCTCTCGTCAGCGTTTACAATGTTAGTTTGTTCAAGATAATCAATGCCTGCTTCCAGAACTTTCTGAACAAGGAAAGCATCAACATCAGCCCTGTACCAATTTGTATCCGAATCAAGATCGTTCGAGCTTGCGGCAACCAGAAGAGTGTTCGAGTGGTTTTTATCAGTTATAAATTTGGAGCCACGTACATGGGAAAAGTAACTGAAGCCCCGTTTAATTCCACACAGAATTTCAGGATATGATTCCTGCCAGCTTCCATATCTGGAAATTTTTTCTAAAAAAGGCAGATTGTATTTGTCAGCTAACCTTCGGAGAATCATGTCAGCAATGGGAGTCGAGGATTCGCCTACAGCGAATCTGGGGTGTTTTTCTTTTTCTATTAAACACACGCGGTATCCGCATTGATTCATTGCAAGCGCTGCAAGAGAACCTGCAAAACCGGAACCGGCAATAATAAAATCATATCTGCTGTGTATCATAGACTGTATTTACACCTTGTTGCAATGACATTTGATTTGCGGAAGAGTACACTGCTTCAGATTCATTTGGTTTAATCTTTCAGTTCGCTGTTGCAAACAATCACTACAATCAGAGAATGGTTTCAGATTCCAGGTATCTGCAAAAATTCGGCCTGAATTATTTTGAAAAGCCCTGTCAATTACTTCTTCAAAGTCTGTCAGTTCAGGCAGCAAGAATTCTCCATCTTTTTGTAATTGATCCATAATCCCGTTACCAGCTCTTGTCGGTATAATCGAACATGTGTCAATTCCGGTTTGAATAGCAAATTCAACTGACTTCAGACACCAATCGATATTCTCTTGCCGGTCTGTTAGAAAAGGTGGATTCAAAAGGATAAACGCTCTTGTCCTGATGTTATTTAACTTGAGAAAATGAACTGCTTCTATAAAAATGTCAGTGTCCATCTGTTTGTTCAGCCTTGGTAACACTTCAGGGTGGATTGTCTCCAGTCCGAGGGCAATTTCAAGAGTGCCATTTAGCCTTTTTTGAAAATCAAGTATATGCTTATTACACAGCTTAGGGTGGTTTTCGACGATTACTGTTTCGTAATCGCTGATCAGATTACAAATATCCGGATAATCTTCAACTGGTATTGCTCTACGATCAAAAAAATTGCCGTTATTATACAATTTGATAACCGATGCCTCGGGAAGCTGGTCCAGTGCATATCGGATTTGATCAGCTATGGCACCGGGTGGAACAGACTCATCCAGCGTGTGCTTCCACAAGTCGCACATTACACATTTAAAAGGGCACTCACGGTTTGTAAGGAAGATGGTGTTAACCTTGTGGAGTTTACCGTCAAATCCTGGTTCTTCTTCATGAAAATATAGATACGGCCTGAAAGGGTCGAGCTTTTCCTTTTCAGGCCGTAATTTCAATACCTGGTAATCATCTGGCATAGAGTGAAGAAAAGTAATTTCTGTAGACCTGTTCATTATCTGGAAAAAGATCTTCAGTAACTTTTTCAGTTGCAATTCCGTGTTGAAATCTCCGCTTTGGGAAAACGGGAAGATCCAATCCGGTGACTGCTTTGACTCCTCTTTTTACTATTTCGCCTTTCAGTGCATAAAGTTCTTCATGTTTCCAATTCGTCAGTTGAACAAATGGAATCCCTTCGGAAACCTCTATAACATTTGGCAGAGAATAAGGGCTGAATCCTTTAAACCCATAATAATGAACGGGTGCATAGGTTCGGACATGTCCGCGGCTTTGACCTCCGGAATATGTGAGAGAATGCTTGATTTTATCAACACCCCAGCCTTCATGATAAAGGAGAGGGTTATTTAGAACGCTTCTGATGGTCAATTCCGGATTTTCTTCTATCGGGTAATCTTTCAGGTTTTCATCACCGCCATCGCCATCAGCGAGATATTTCCAGTCGGGGTACATCTCACGGATTTTCTTTACGAGTGCAAGTGTTACCGTAGCTGCTTCAACATCACGCAGTTTATAATCTTCTATTATTTCTATCGCTTTTTTATAATCGATATCAGATTTATCTGCTTCCAGTACTTCGAGAAACATTGATAACCCAAGCTGATCAAGGAATTTATGAGCCTGTTGTGCATCCGGCCCATTATCAATTGACAATGTAAATGCTTTCAGCCTTGAGGGAGACATGCCCAAATCGAGCATCAGGTTGTACAACACCAGGAAAACGGACCCACTGTCTATTCCACCTGAGAAAAGTACTCCGATTGGTTCATTTTCGGGGATTTTTTGTAGCCATTGACTGCATTCATTTTCAAGTGCTGAGATGTATTTTTCACCGATACTGTCGAGATTTCCGTCCAATACATTTTGTTTCGGTTCAAAGTATCTCTTGTAATCGGGGTTCGGATCCGGACACCCGATGACATCAAGCCGAACGACATAATGTGCAGGCACCATCCTGGTATAGTCAGGGCGGAATTGCTTGTGCAAACCAATCCCTTTCAGGTATTGATAAATTTCATCTATTCGTTCCGCAACGATCAGTAGAGGGCCGGCTTCCTGTTTGGCCATAAAGTACCTCATGGGCCGGGTAATGGAACGTGCAAGGTAAACCTGCTTATCTTTTTTTGTAACGATTGCAAAAGAGCCGTCAATTGCCCTGACGCGATTCGGGTTGCCTGACGTAACAGCATCCTCCGCATCCTTTACAGACATATTTAAAATTTCATTTTTTTCAGGGTCAATAAGGCTGACAAAATCATCCAGCTTCTTAATTGTTTTAGCCATAAATCAAATCGGGTTTCAGTTATCAGTTTCATCAATAATACGTTTTACGGGTTAAAAACGTATCAGAATGGAATAGTATTTATCAGTGAAATTACGTTTATAATAATATTTAAGGTATGCACCACTTCATTTGAAGAAAATTGACTACCGGTAGGTCAAAAATACCGAATTTAAAAATCAAATATGTGAAATGGATCGTGAATACTATTTTGATTAGGGCGGCTGTTAATAAGTCAGAAGTCAATACAGTTGAAAATGATCAAGGTTTATAAACGAATTGACTGGTATTACCAAACGAATTAAGAGTAATTTAAGCTGCATGATTTAGCTTGAAGTGACAACAGAAATGTTCGGGTGGAGCTCCTAATAAGTTTTTCGCCTGAAAAAAATAATTATTAGATAAATTATTTTAAAATTAATAATAAATAAAAATAATAATGGGATATAACCGTGATATAGAGATAGGATATATTTAAATTATCAATATCGATAATCGTTATATCTGAATGCCATTAAATAATAAATACTTGTAAAGAAACAGTAATTGTGGATAACTTACATAATTGTTGATAACTTGTTAGAGCCGTCATAAATAATTCATAAGACATTGTAAAACAGGGAATTGTGAGTTGTATTTGATGAATAGATCGAATTTTTTGTTCAGTGAAAATTTCAATTAAAATTATTTTCTCTCATTTTTGAAATTATCAATTTAAAAACAAGATCGCTTTTCAATTTCTTAATGTGGATAACTCAATGAATTTGTGGAAAAAAAACTGTTTTTTTTCTTGATGCCATAGCTCTTCACGAGTATATTAATTATTGAATTAATGAAGTAGTTCGATAAATCACCTGATTATGTAACTATTATAAGATTTTCAGCCATTATTCCATTATTACTGAAGAGCAAAAAAAAGCCCCATTGCACGAACAATGAGGCTTATTAATAAAGCGGGCGTAGTCTAATTGACTAAGATAAATGTCCTTCCCAGGCATCAGATGCGGGTTTGAATCCCGTCGCCCGCTCTACTTTCAAAGTAACATTATGTTACTATGTTTTTTGTAATAATAAGACAGGAGTAGTTCTTTATCAAATAAAGTTTTGGCGGGATTAAAGTATGAATTGAAATCCTGCGACACCATAGAAAATTATTGATAGAATCATTCTATTGAACATTATTCCACAAAATCTCTGCAGATCCTATCCAAACTTAGCTTTTTAATAGTAGATGGACAATTCTGATAATACGTATGTTAGGCTTTCATACAGAACTAAATCGACACGACAATGAAGCTTTCCAAGCAATTGATCGAAGATAT
>SL_3KL_010_SEDDRAFT_10001608_pt1 | contig 20635 bp, 16 predicted proteins | sample SodLakKL_010_SED_2_FD_10381 | JGI IMG/M metagenome (IMG submission 10381) | reverse complement strand
GCTAAACAGCAGCCTGCATTTTTCTACCTTGCTGTTGTTCACTACCAAAGAAGTGCCACCCGGAAGATATTCTCCGATATTGTAGAAATGATCATCCGTAATTTCTCCGGTTTTTCTATGGTAGATGAGCAGCCTGGAGTGATCGCGGGGATNAGCCGGTTTCTGGGCAATCAGTCTTTCGGGAAGCTCGTAGTCGAAATCACTTAGNGTAAGATTTTTCAAATCGAATAAGCCTGAGTTTAGTGGTGTTGAATNANNTCAACCNGNTAAAAATAACAACCGNNANACCAAAATACTCAGTGCCCGTTTNACCTCATCTACGATACCTGNAGGGCCAATCCCGACTTCATCATGGAGTTCTCTCTGTGTTCCGTGTTCGATAATTTCGTCAGGCACTCCCATTATTTTTATTGGGACTCCTGCACCTTTCGAAGCAACATATTCTGCCACTGCAGAGCCAAACCCACCGAGAATTGTACCGTCTTCCAGGGTAATGATGCTGTCGTATTCTGCCAATGCATAATCAATGAGGCCTGTATCAAGCGGCTTGGCATATCGCATATCGAAATGGCCAATCCGGATTCCATCTTCTTCAAGGATTTCATTAGCTTCAGTTACATATTTACCAATGGGGCCAAAGCTCAGCACCGCAATTTTTTCGCCCTCATTTATGATGCGGCCTTTTCCGATGTTCATATTATTGAAATCTTCCCGCACTGTCATTCCGGTTGAACGCCCGCGCGGATACCGGATTGCCCACGCACCCTCCTGGTGTTTTGATGCCGTGTAAAGCATATCACGAAGTTCCTGTTCATTCATCGGAGACGAAATAATCATGTTGGGAACAGCCCTCAGGTAGGCAGTGTCATACAGACCGTGGTGGGTAGGGCCGTCTGCTCCCACAAGGCCTGCCCGGTCTATACAAAATACCACCGGCAATTTCTGAATGGCCACATCGTGAATCACCTGATCGTAAGCCCTTTGCAGGAATGTGGAATAGAGTGCAGCAAAAGGTTTTTTGCCCTGGGTTGCCAGGCCGGCAGCAAAGGTAACAGCGTGCTGCTCAGCAATTCCCACATCGAATGCACGATCTGGAAAGGTGTTCATCATCGGCCAGAGACTGGAACCGCTTGGCATGGCGGGTGTAATTGCAACAATATCTTCATTTGCCGCGGCAAGCTGAACCAATGCTTCCCCAAACACGTCCTGGTATTTGGGCGCCGGTTTGTTTCCGTTATCCGGTTTTACGAGAGATTTTCCGGTTATTTTATCGAACGGGCTGCTCTGTGCGTGCCACTTGGTCTGTTCGCGTTCGGCCGGGGCAAATCCTTTTCCTTTAATTGTGACGATATGGAGCAGCTTTGGGCCGCCAACAGTTTTTAAATCTTCGAGATGTCTTCGCAGCGCATCTACGTTGTGGCCGTCTACCGGGCCGTAATACTTAAAACCGAGTGCCTGGAACAGCGCGCCGGGTGTTATAGCGGCTGTCATAGCGCGTTCCAGCTTTGATGCTGCTTTTCTCATTTTTTCGCCCGCGCCCTTCAGATGGCCAAGTAAATCATATATTTCATCACGCATTTTGTTGAAAGTCTTGCTGGTGGTAATTTCAGCAAGATATTCTTTCAAAGCTCCAACATTCGGGTCTATCGACATGTTGTTATCGTTCAAAATCACAAGCATATCACTTTGCAGGGCACCGGCGTTATTCATTGCTTCAAAAGCCATTCCGCCGGTCATGGCACCATCACCGATAATTGAGACAATCTTTTGATCACTCTTATTTAAATCCCTTGCGATTGCCATTCCCAATCCTGCAGAAATCGAAGTGCTTGAATGGCCAACGCCAAATGCATCATATTCGCTTTCGCTGCGTTTTGGAAAGCCTGACAACCCCTCGTATTTACGATTTGTATAAAACTGATCTCTTCTGCCTGTCAATATTTTATGGCCGTAAGCCTGATGACCAACATCCCACACAATTTGATCTTTCGGAGAATCATAAATGTAGTGCAGTGCAACAGTTAATTCAATAACGCCCAAACTTGCTCCGAAATGGCCGCCATGGACGGCAACCATATCGATAATGAACTCTCTTAATTCATCGCAGATTTCCTGCAATTGGCCGGGATTTAGTTTTTTCAGGTCGGCAGGTGAATTAATTTCAGATAACAGCGGACCAGGCTTTGGTTTGTAAATTTCCATAACTATGGTTTAATCTTCATCGATATCCTTATTGGTAGACTTTTCAATCTGCTCAATTTTTAATGTTGCCTGTTCCAGAGTTTCAGAACAAATTTTTGATAATTTGAGCCCTTCCTCATAAAGTTCCACCGATTTTTCAAGGGTGATGTCCTCATCGCTTAGTTTTTCAACGATTGTTTCCAACCTCTCTAAAGCTTCTTCGAAACTCAGTCGTTCCTTTTTAGACATATTTTATTTTAAATCATCATGTTGGTTGCAGGCAGGTAATCGATAAGATTTGGCATATCAATTAGTTAGTATCGATGATAATTTAATCAAATAGCTGATTTTGATTAGCCAAACTTTTTTAAGCCTGAATTTAGATCAATATAGAAAGTAAGCCACTTATCAATCAGCTTCAACTAATTGGGGGTATTTTTGTTGCTTCTGTACGTCTGCGTTTTATCAAACTGCAAGTTATCAGGCATTTCAATTTCTCCAGGAAACTTTTTGAATTTTCTCTCCATCGGATGTGAACCTGACTGCGCCATTCAGGCTGGTAAATTTTTGCTTTTCGCTGAAATGGTGTAATCGTGTTACGGCCTCATTTCCGGGGTGGCCAAATTGATTTCTGAATGCTAATGAGGCCACGGTTATTTCCGGTTTCACAAATTGCATAAAATATTCTGTAGAGCTGGTATTACTGGCATGATGCCCAACTTTGTACAGATCTGATTCCAGGAAGTCACCGTACCGGCTGGCAATCTGTCTTTCCTGGCTTACTTCGGCATCACCGCTGAACAGAAACGAAGTGTCGCCATACACCATTTTTACTGCCACGGAATGATTATTTGGGTTTCTGTCGCGAGGAGCATCTTTTTCCGGGCCTACAACAAATAGTCTCAACGTTGGGTCCAGATCAATCAGATCTCCTGCATACGCATATTTGATTGGAATTTCTTTTTCCGCTGCAAGGGACATATAGGTATGATACAGATTTGAATCGTACGAATAATCACTCTGATAAATCACATCAATTTCAAGATTTTCGATTAATACTGGCATTCCGCCAATATGATCGGCATGAGGATGGGAGAGTATCACTGCATCCAGCCTGTCAATTCCCTTGGATTCGAAATAGGGAAGCAACACACGTTCTCCGCTGTTTGCCATGGGCGACCATCTGCCTGCATCAATAAGTAGATTTTTGCCTGATGGTGTCCTGATATGAACAGCATCCGCCTGGCCTACATCCAGAAAAGTAACTTTTAACTGCTGATTATTTGAATTCCTGATTGAAAGCTCTACAAATAATAAATTGAGTGAAATCAAACAGGCAATCAGCATTTTCCATCGGTAACGGGGCAGCCTGATCGATGCGATAAACAGAATTGCAAACAGCCACACAAAAAAGAGCAAAAACTGAGTTTCATCCACGGTGATATAACTGAATGTATGGCCGCCGAAATAATCAGCTACACCGTGTATCCATTCAAGTGAATACTGAACGGGAATTGCTGCTGCCTGAAATAAAGGTGGGTAAACCGGAGTGAAAACCACAAATCCCAGCCCTACAGGAACCGTGAATGAAAGCAGCGGCACAACCAAGGCATTGGCTATCGGGCCGGCTATTGAAAATTCATTAAAGTAATGTGCTAGAATGGGAAACAGGCCAAGCTGCACCACAAATGATACCAGAACTACCATCACCAGCTTTCCTTTAAAACCGTACCTGTGATTCTTTGGAATTGATCGCTGGGCTTCCGGCAAAATCAGCAAAATGATAAAAACTGCTGCAAATGATAACTGAAAACCAACTTCAAACAATTGTGATGGGTTGATGGCCAAAATAATGATTGCTGCTACTGCCGTAAGATTTATCGAGTTCCTCACTTTATGAAACAGTTTGCCGTATGTAAGCAGCCATGCCATCAGCGAAGCGCGACTCACCGACGGGCTAAACCCGGTCAGCCCGGCATAGAGTAAAAGCAGAATGGTGAGCAGAATAATACCGATCCATTTCCCTTTTTTTGATCCCCACAAAAATGGAATGATCAACCAAAATGGCGCCACCAGAAATCCGACATGCAACCCTGAAACTGCCATGATGTGAGACAATCCCGCCCGGTTAAAGTGCTGCCTGGTTTCAGGATTTAAATCATCTTTATATCCTAACAGCAGAGCTTTGGCAAGATGGGAAAATTCACCATCAAATATAGCGTCAGCATTGCGCTGTACAACAGAACGGATACTTCCCCAACCGAAATGTGTGCGATCCTCAACTTCAGTAACTTCTGAGAGCTCCCCATGAGCCGAAAATCCCCGGCTGATCAGCCAGCCGCCATAATCAAATTCGTGGGGATTTCTTCTCTCCGGAAATTCATAAAACCGGATAATTGCAGTTAGTTTAGTGCCTTCAGAAAATTCAGTATCTGAATGAATTCCATCATACAATCTAACTTTATACGGCCGGTTCCACGACCTGCCTTCCGGAAATTCGGTCTTTCTTACTTCTGTTTCGTAAACAATCCGCCCTGAACCGCTTCGTCCCCGGCTGCGGATGGTCCCGGTTATTTCCACTTCTTCCCAGGCATAGAGATTCAGAGTTTCTGATGTTTCTATCGTTTCTGTTTTGTGAATTGTGGTGAGGCTATAGAGTCCCAACGAAGCAGAGACGATCATCAATGAGTAAAAGAGAGACGCCACTGTCCCGGATGTTGCAGGCCATTTTTTGCGAATCAGAAATTCAAAGAAAAGCCAGAAAGAAAATATCGCGCAAAAGAGTAATCCCGAACTAAACAAAGATGGAGATAAAATGCGGCCGAGCAGAATGCCTGCCATCAGCAGCAGCATTATCCGTAATGCCGGATACGCAGCAAAAGGAAACCGGTATGTTGCATCGTGCCGCATATCTGTAAGAACCGGAACTAACGAATTCCTTACAGAAATTTTTCAAAAAATCGAATTTTTACAATGAATTTGTTTTCATCACAAAAAAAGATAGGCTGATCTCCTGAAACACAACGATGATTCTTAGAACCAATCTATTGTTCCTGTTTACCAAGCTTTCTGCACAAGCTGGCCAGTGTTTTTTTCTCCTCTTCGGTGAGTACACTGAACTCTTCCTTGATTTTTTCGAGGTGTTTTGGGAAAAAATCTTCAATAAACTCTTTTCCTTTCGACGTAAGATGAATTAAAACCGCTCTTCGGTCTTCGGGATCTTTTTTCCGGCTTACGTACCCTAACCTCTCCAAATTATCAATTACCATGGTGATGTTACCGCCGCTTTTTAGAAGTTTTTCACCAATAGCACGCTGGTTAAGCGGTCCGAGATGATGAAGTGCCTCAAGCGTGCCGAACTGGCTTACAGTCAGATTTGCATCAGACAAATGGCGGTTAAGCCGCATGTTGAGCGATTCAGTTGCCCTCATCAATTTTATGAAAGCATTCAGGGTATTTTTTTCAGACGCACTGCCCGGGTAATGAGTTCCCATAAAGATCTGTTATGTATAAATAATTGAAGATACAATATATAGAGAAAATCACCAGTCTACTATACTAAACCGATCTTAAAATTGCGAATTTTCTTTTACCTACTTTCAGGCTTATCTCTTCTTCGTTGTTAAACGTAACGGTATGATTGGGATCTTTGATTTTTTCATCATTCACGCTCACACCGCCCTGTTTCATCATACGTTTCGTTTCTCCGTTGCTGGCAGTAAGGTTTGCATCAGATATGATATCCAAAAGCCGGTGCGTTGAGCCTTTCTCAAATTCAAAGACCGGCGCATCGTCGGGAATGTCTTTTTGGATTACCGTTTTTTCGAAATGTTCTTTTGCTTCAATGGCTGCTTTTTCACCATGATACATTTTGGTGATTGTGAAGGCGAGTTCGTGTTTGGTATTCCTCGGATCTGTTTTTATCCGCTCTTTAATATCTTTTAGTTCTTCGAGTGATACATCTGTCACCAATTCAAAATACGGGTAGATCAATTCATCTGGAATGGATAGCGTTTTACCATACATTTCACTGGCAGGTTCATCTATTCCGATGTAATTATCATACGATTTACTCATTTTCATGGTGCCGTCTGTGCCCACCAACAATGGCATCATCAGGCAGATCTGTGGCTCAAGCCCTTCTGTTTTCTGGAATTCTCGACCCACAAGCAGGTTAAATTTTTGATCGGTGCCGCCAAGCTCAACATCCGATTTAAGGTGTACAGAATCCTGTCCCTGCGCCAGCGGATATAAAAATTCGTGCAGAGAAATCGGATCATTGTTCTGATATCTTTTCGAAAAATCATCCCGCTCTATCATTCTGGCAACGGTAATTTTTGATGAGAGTTTAATTACATCCATAAAAGACATACCTCCCAGCCAGTCGTTATTGTTAACCAGGGTTGTTTTGTTCTCATCCAAAATTTTCCGGGCCTGATTGATGTATGTCTCTGCATTTTCGTTCACCTCGTCCGCTGTGAGCGGTGGACGGGTTTTATTTTGGCCGGATGGGTCACCGATCATCGCTGTAAATCCGCCGATGATAAGAATAGCTTCATGGCCAAGATCCTGAAACTGTCGCAGTTTTCTTAAAATAACCGAATGGCCCAGGTGTAAATCGGGACGGGTGGGATCTACACCGAGTTTAATTTTGAGGGGTTTATTTTTTTTTCGGGACGTTTCAAGTTTTTTTACGAGCTCTTCTTCGGGGACAATTTCGGAGATGCCTCTGTTAATGACGGCAAGCTGCTCGCTAACGGGTAAAAAAGTCATAAATCTAAATCAACTTTATCAAATATTGGTAATTCTCTGAGTGTGTTACTTTCTTGAATGGATCTTTCTATGGTATCAACAAAATCAAGGGTACCGGGATAAATAGTGGCCACTAAATCAAAAGCTGCCGGTGCAAGTAAAATAACGGTTGGATATGTGGCAGATTCTGTACGGGTATCTTTACCTGGTGTATCAAAACCAGCCATCAAAAGAAGTATTGCACTGACAATTAAAGCCGTTTTTAAAGCCCCGAAGAAAAAACCTGCAATCTGGTTGATGAAACTGATGCTGAATAGATCAAAAACTTTTTCCATCCCAATACTAACTCCTTTAACAATTGCCAGTGTAAAAAGGAAAATTACAACCCCGGCTATCATCGTGGCTTTATCTTTGTCTTCGGCAAATGGAGCCAGGTAACCTGCTATAGGGCCCATAAAATTAAATGTTACAAAGATGGCTAAAATCAGGCCTGCAATGCCAAAAAACTCTTTAATGAATCCGCTCATAAACCCCTTGTAAGCAAAATAGCCAATCGGAAGAATGATGAAAACGTCGAGCAGATTCATATATGTATCATTTTGAGAGTTCTTCTTTTACAATTTTGCTGATAGCAGCCCCTTCGGCTTTACCCTTCAATTTGCCCATTAAGGCTCCCATCACTTTGCCCATATCCGCCATGGAAGTTGCACCCATTTTTTCGATCTGTGCAACTACTTCAGCCCGAATTTGGTCATCATCCATCATTTCCGGCAGATATTTTTCAATCAGTTCCAGTTCTTTTTTTTCTTTCTCAGCAAGATCATTCCTGCCGCCCTTTTCAAACTGTTCAATCGACTCTTTTCGCTGTTTGGCAGCTTTCATCAATACCTCTGTGATCTGCTCATCACTCAGCGTAGATTCACCGCTTTTTCTCTCGCTGATTTCCTTTTCCAGGATTTTGGCTTTTAATGAGCGCAGAAGCATCGTTTCATCATTCTGTTTTGCCTTCATTGCCGATTTCAGGTCGTTTAATATTTGGTCTTTCAAGCTCATATCTTATTTAATTTAGTAAAAAGAATTCCAAATTTACTTATTAAAATCTTCTCTAATAGAATAGAAAATTTTTTATAAAGCAAGCAAAATAATCCGGATGGTTTACTTTCACTTTCTCCAAAAAATGACAAAAAAAAAGGTTTCATCCATATGAATGAAACCTTTACGCTAACTTCAAAATTTTTCAGGATTTATTCTTTTGTAGAAAATCCTGTACACTTTCCTGATCCACCATAGTTTCTTTGAAGGCGTATTTTCCACGCTCATTCTTAGTGGATATAATTACTTTAGCCATTCTGCGGTGGGCACTTTTCAAAGATTTTGCCTCTTCACCAAAAACTTGTCGCTTAGCCATAACTAACCTTTATTTAATTTCTTTATGAACGGTATGTTTTCTCAGTACCGGATTATATTTTTTAAGCTCAATTCGCCCGGTTGTTGTCCGTCGATTTTTTGTGGTTACATATCGTGAACTGCCCGGTTTTTCAGTGCATTCAAGAATTACCTGTATACGATTACCTTTAGCCATTTTTTATACCTCTTTTAACAGTGTTCCTTTTTTCCTGGCATCTTTAAGCACGGCAGTAATTCCCTTTTTATTAATTGTTCTCAAGGTTTTAGCCGATACTTTTAAAGTAACCCACCGATCTTCTTCCGGGATATAGAATCGTCTTTTCTGTAAATTTAAATGAAACCGGTGCTTGGTTTTATTGTTCGATTTAGACGAACGATATCCATTCAATGCAGTTTTACCGGTAATATCGTCTTTACGTGCCATAATATCTTCCTGTTGATAAATTTTGATAGACACCAAAAATATGGCTAATCCATTTTAATTTCAATAAATTTTTATCACAAAGTAACTGCCAATTAAATCTCTTCTCTTCATCGCTAATAACTCGGGCTTTTTCTAAACCACGTGTATCTGAAACATCTTCATTAAATGATTATTTTATACTGAAAATAAACGCTACACTGTTTGTAAATTAACCATCAAAAATACCCCTCAGTTTCTTTAATAATTTTCGTAAATACAGCGGGGGATTTCTTATATTTGTCAGGTTATCCATCGGGAATTAGCACTGCCTCACAAAAGCTGGAAAATAATTTAGGCATTGCGATCTCATCAAATGCCATCAAAAATCATTATCTCTTTGATTTTACACGCACAAACGCTATTTTTAGGCGTCTAAACGGCTATCTATAACTTTACTCAACCCCATTTTATGACACCAAAAAAAGGTTCTGATTACAGAGCGTCGAATATTCAGGTTTTAGAGGGACTCGAAGCAGTTCGAAAACGCCCTTCAATGTATATAGGAGACACAGCTCAGAGAGGTCTTCATCACCTTATCAATGAAGTTGTTGACAATTCGATCGACGAAGCGCTTGCTGGCCACTGCGATCATATTAAAGTTGTCATCCACGATGACGGTTCTATCACCATTGCAGATAACGGACGCGGCATTCCAGTTGATGAACATTCAAAATTAAAAATGCCTGCCGTTGAAGTTGTACTAACCAAACTGCATGCCGGCGGCAAATTTGACAAAAGCAGCTACAAAGTTTCCGGCGGCCTTCATGGCGTGGGTGTAAGCTGCGTGAATGCATTGTCAGTTCATTTCAGGGCGGAAATTCACAGGGATGGAAAAATTTATGTGATGGAATTTGAGCGCGGTGCCACCAAGATTCCCCTAAAAGAAGTGGGCGACACCGATGATACGGGAACCATTATCAAATTCCGGCCTGATGAAATAATTTTTAATCAGACTACAGAATTCAAATTCGACATTATTGCTGACAGAATGAGGGAGCTTGCCTTCCTGAACCCCCAGATTACTGTAGAAATTATTGATGAACGGGTTGATGACGAAGAAGAGGAAAATCATGTGGTATACCACTTTTCAGGAGGTGTAAAAGATTTTGTGCGTTTCCTGGATGAAAACAGGGAGTCTTTTATGGATGAGCCTATTTACATCGAAGGCGAAGTAGAAAATGTACCTGTTGAGCTCGCCATGCAGTACAACAACAGCTACACCGAAAATGTCCACTCTTATGTAAACAACATCAACACAAGAGAGGGTGGTACACATATTTCCGGTTTCAGAAGAGCACTCACCCGGGCTTTCAAAAATTATGCTGATAAAAATGGCATCATCAAATCAAACAGCAAAATTACTATTTCGGGTGAGGACTTTCGTGAAGGGCTAACCTGTGTGCTGAGCGTAAAAGTTTCGGAACCGCAGTTTGAGGGGCAGACCAAAACCAAGCTTGGCAACTCTGAAGTGCAGAGTGCCGTGGAAGTGATTCTCTATGATAAATTGACCGAATTTTTGGAACAAAATCCCAAATCAGCGAAGAAAATTCTTGAAAAAGTAGTGGTTGCTGCCGAAGCGCGTGAAGCTGCCCGGAAAGCACGTCAACTCATTCAGCGAAAAAGTGTGATGAGCGGAGGCGGTCTGCCCGGTAAACTGGCCGATTGCTCTATCAAAGATCCGGCTCACAGTGAAATTTACCTGGTTGAGGGTGACTCTGCGGGAGGTTCCGCCAAAATGGGCCGCAACCGAAGCTTCCAGGCAATTCTTCCTCTGCGGGGTAAAATTCTGAATGTTGAGAAAGCCAAAATCAACAAAATTCTTGAAAACAAAGAAATCCAGGCGATGATTACCGCCCTTGGAACTGGAGTTGGCCACGAAGAAGAGTTTGAACTTGAAAAATTGAGATATCACAAAATAATCATAATGACGGATGCCGATGTGGACGGTTCGCACATCCGCACTTTGCTTCTCACATTTTTCTACCGTTACATGCATCCACTGATCGATCGTGGTCACATTTATATTGCAACGCCTCCTTTGTACAGAATTACATCTTCGCGGGGACAGATTCAATACGCCTGGGAAGATGAAACCAGAGATAAAATTATCAGAGACCTGAAAAAATCGAAAAAGAAATTTGATGTATCCCGCTATAAGGGCCTTGGAGAAATGAATCCGGAACAGCTCTGGGAAACTACTATGGACCCCGAGACCAGAACCCTTCAGCAGGTAACTATCGAAAATGCTGCTGCAGCGGATAAAATGTTTTCAACGCTTATGGGCGGCGAGGTGGAGCCAAGGCGCGAGTTTATTGAAAAAAACTCTAAATACGCCACGCTTGATATTTAAAATAACCAGGTTACAGGGGAAAAGGGACACATTAAATTCAGTGATTCCATTTAACACAACTAATGACTCAAGAATTACTACTCATTACTAAATAAAATATGGCTAGCGAAAAAATTATACCCATTACAATTGAAGATGAAATGCAATCATCGTACATCGATTATTCGATGTCCGTTATTGTATCAAGGGCATTGCCGGATGTACGCGATGGCCTGAAACCTGTGCACAGGCGGGTTTTGTATGGCATGAGTGACCTGGGCATGCTGCATAATCGTAATTACAAAAAAAGTGCCCGTATAGTCGGTGAGGTTTTGGGTAAGTATCACCCGCATGGTGATTCTGCCGTTTATGATTCTATTGTGAGAATGGTGCAGGATTTTTCGCTTCGCTACCCGCTTGTTGACGGACAGGGAAACTTTGGATCCATCGACGGAGATTCTGCTGCGGCAATGCGTTACACGGAAGTGCGCATGCAGAGAATTGCCGAAGAACTGCTGACGGACATCAACAAAGATACTGTTGATTTTCAAACAAATTTTGATGATACACTGACAGAGCCAACCGTTCTGCCTTCTATGCTGCCGAACCTTCTGCTAAACGGGGCTTCAGGAATTGCAGTGGGTATGGCTACCAACATGCCGCCGCACAATATCAATGAAGTGATTGACGGTACGATCGCCGTGATTGACAATCCGGAGATCGAGACAAGCCAATTAATGGAACATATCACCGCTCCCGATTTTCCTACGGGCGGAATAATTTATGGCTATGAGGGTGTTAAGGAAGCTTACGAAACCGGCCGTGGAAAAATTACAATGCGTGCAAGGGCCAATGTTGAAGAACTCCGCAACGGCCGTGAGCAGATAGTTGTAACCGAAATTCCCTACCAGGTTAACAAATCAACGCTGATCGAAAAAATTGCCGACCTGGTTCAAAACGAAAAAATTACCGATATCGGTGAAATAAGGGATGAGTCAGACCGTGACGGACTTCGTATTGTCATCATTCTTAAAAGAAATGCCAATGCGGGTATTGTGCTGAATCAGCTTTATAAGTACACCCAAATGCAGCAAACGTTTGGTGTGATTAATCTTGCCCTTGTTAAAGGACGCCCGAAGGTAATGGCGCTCAAAGAGTTAATTGAACGCTTTGTAGAGCACAGGGTTGAAGTTATCATTCGCAGAACCATTTATGACCTTGATCAGGCCGAAGCCCGTGCTCACATCCTGGAAGGGTTAAAGATAGCACTCGACAACCTTGATGAAATCATCAAAACCATTCGTGCATCCAAAAATCCGCAGGAAGCAAACGACCAGCTTCGCAAAAAATTTGCTTTTACAGATATTCAGGCAAAAGCCATTCTCGACATGCGCCTGCAAAAACTTACCGGTCTTGAGCGGGAAAAGGTTGACCAGGAGTATCGTGATATTGTTGAGAAAATTGCCGAATACAGGGCTATTCTTTCTAGCCGGGACAAACAAAATGAAATCATCAAAGAAGAGCTGACAGAACTGAAAGGCCGGTACGGTGATGAGCGCAGAACTCAAATTGTTTACTCGGCTGATGATTTCAGTATTGAAGATATGATTGCCGATGAAGATGTGGTAGTTACCATTTCAAATAAAGGTTTCATAAAACGAATGCCTGTAAGCGGCTACCGGCGTCAGCGGCGTGGCGGTAAAGGTATGAAAGGCACTACCACTAAAGATGATGAATATGTAGAACATCTGTTTGTGGCTACCAATCACAACTATATTTTGTTCTTCACCGAGAAAGGAAACTGCTACTGGCTGAAGGTGTATGAAATTCCCGAAGGGTCAAGACTCTCCCGTGGGCGTGCTATCGTAAACCTGATTGACATTCAGAAAGACGACAGCATCAAAACATTTGTACCGGTAAAAACCCTGGATGATGAAGAATACATTAATTCTCACTCCATTATTATGTCAACCATACAGGGACAGATTAAGAAAACGTCACTCGAAGCATACAGCCGTCCGCGGCGAGATGGCATCATCGCCATCAATATTCGTGAGGGTGACAGCCTGCTGGGTGCCGCACTGACCGATGGTGAAAGCAACATTATTCTTGCCAACAAAAAAGGCCGGGCCATTCGGTTTCATGAAAACGATGTGCGTGAAATGGGTCGAAACACGTCCGGTGTTCGCGGCATGACTCTCGGCAAAGATGATGAAGTTGTGGACATGGTGGTGATTAAAAATACCCACGAAGCTACGGTGCTTGCCATCTCTGAAAACGGCTACGGCAAGCGCTCTTTTGTTGATGATTACCGCGAACAGAGCCGAGGCGGAAAAGGAGTTATCACATTAAAGGTTACCCCGAAAACAGGAAACCTGATTGCCCTCAAAGAAGTGTCTGATAAAGATGACCTGATGGTCATTACAGAGCGCGGAAAAGTAATCCGAATGCAGTGCAAAGCCATCCGTACCATGGGAAGAAATACCCAGGGCGTTCGCATCATGAGGCTGGATGAAGACGGCAAAATTGCTGCCATCACACGGGTAGTGAATGAGGATGAAGATGAAGGTGATGCGCCGGTCGTTTCATAATTTCCGGATTTTGACAAAACTACGTTACCAAATACAAGATTGTTCAATTTATTGACATAAAGCTTTTAGTTCAAAAAAAGCGTCATCCCGTGCACCGACACGCTCATTTTTTGAACACGCAGCGATAGCGGAGTGAAATCTCCACCCTTTGCACGGAGATGTTCTGAAACTACGTTTGGAGATTCCTGATCAAGTCAGGAATGACGGATTTTGCCAGAAGATGCCAGCCTGTCATGCATCCATTACCGGTCAGCATTTTTCGAGCATTTTTTTCAGAACCTCTCTCCGATTTTTTTTGAGGCTTTCCGGAGAAACAATTTCTACTTTTTCACCAAACTGAAGAAGCCACTCATTCAAAAAGCCAAGATTTTCGAAAAAGAAACTGACTTTAATTTTTTTTGAAGAAACCTCTTTTTTCTTAAATATTTTTGTCGGCAGATTTGCCCTGAATGCACGATCTGCGCTTTCATCAACCAACACCTCTACTAATTGCCCGGATTCGTTAGAGCCAAAAATAAGGGCCTCAGTGTCGATTTTTGATTTTTTCTCAAACTTTTCTTCCAGAATTTTCACATCACTCATACGGTCGAGCACAAAATTCCGGATTGCCTGCCGTTTATGTGAAAAACCGATCACATTCCAGTGATCGCGATAAAAAACGAGCAGATAAGGATCCACTTTACGGTCGGTAACAGTTTCTTGACTTTTGCTCCGGTATGAAAATGTCATGGTTTTCTTTTGAGAGATTGCACTGCTTACCAGGTACCAGTTTCCCCCCTCTTTTTTTTCGTGGCCAAAATGCAGAAACGGATCAACCACTGTTCTGTCGTCCAGCGAATTCATGAATTGCTTCAGCTCATCCGGCAAAACATTTTTTATTTTCACCTCTACTCCTTTTGCATCATCCACCAGCATTTTATCCACCTGCGACTTCACAAAATTCAGCCCCACCATAATGGTTGCCAGCTCTCTCGAGGTAAACATCAGCGGTGGAATTTTATACCCGTCCATCACCCCGTAACCGCTGTACCGATCCCACGTGACGGGCACATTAATTTCCGATAAAACATTGAAATCTCTGAAGATAGTCCTCCTGCTGACCCCAAATCTTTCGGCGAGTTCATCCACTGTTAATTTCTTTTTAGAATCCTGAAGCATCAGGATCAGCTTCATTCTGCGCTCTGAACTTTTTAATCGGGACATAAATCTGATTTTATTCTTTTTGATGAAGGTACTAAAATTCCGGTTTTATTTTGATTCAAAACGATCGATTAGCATGCCTGGTTTAAACAACATTCTTCTTCAATTTATCGATTGATTTTATCCCTGAAAATCAGGCCAAAATGCGGCAGGTTTATTTAAGCCTACAAATCACCCCTGACTTCTTCGTTGTTACTCAAGTATTAGGACATATTACACTTAATATTTGCTCTTCAAAAAAACTGAGTTCAACAAAAAAATATCGATTGTTAACACACAAGTCAGGCTTTCCAAAAGGGCGCATAACGAGGTAATGAATATTCGATTCCGTCATGCCGGACTTGATCCGGCATCTCCTGCTTAAATCAAAAATAGGAGATCCCGTATCCAGTACGGGATGACGCCCTTTTTGGAAAGCCTCAGACTCATTTTTCAATTTCTTATGTCGAACTGACGTTACATTAGCCCAAACCTAAAATCGCAACCCGCGCCCCGACATACGCATTTTTTTAAATCTGTCTTGTCAGCAGACAGGCGCGAAGCGCTCATTTGTTGAACACGTAGTGAAATCTCCAACCTTAATACAGAGATCTCCTGGAACTATGTTTGGAGATTTCACTCCGCTGTCGCTGCGTGTGCAAAAAATGAGCTGATCAAGTCAGGAATGACGGATTTTTGGAGGAGATGCCGACTGTCCCTTTTGGAGAGATCAGAGTCCGATATGACGGCATCGATAGTAATTAATCTTATTGAATCCTCTTTTTAGACAAATACAGCCTCAATCTCTTTTTAATGACAAGCATAAAAAGAACTCAGATAAAAATTTTAGCCCTCCCCCTAAATGAGATTGTGAGATAATTAACAATCAAATAATGAATTTTCCGTGCTGTTCCGTGTTTCCGTGGCAGAATTTCAAAAAGCTCTGAAAAGGTGTGGGTCTTTTGGCCTGGCTGAGAATTATTTCGGCCAAAAATAAAATCAACCAATCCAGAGATGATGTTTATTTACGCTGGATTATATTCCTTTACCTCTCCAATAATACCAACCCCTTTCCCTCGTAGAACGGCTCATCATCGCCAAAATCAAATTCAAATATTTTACAGTTCAGCTTTTTTCCGGACTTTTTTATCTCTTCAGCAGCATCTTCGACTCCCTTCCACATCAAAATGGTTTGCCACGGTTTTTTGTCCAGGTGTTTTAATAAATCGGGAATTTTAAAGGCGTGCTTTGTCATGATTCCCGTCCCCTTTTTCAGGTCAACAAGAGAAATGCTTTTCGCTAAGGTTTGCACATTTTCAAGGCCAAGTGAGGTGACAATATCATCAACCGCTCTCATTTTTTTTCTCACATTGTCATTCAAATAGATGAAATTTCCCGGCTCACAAATAGCAATCGGGATTCCGGGAAGTCCGCCGCCGGTGCCGGAATCAATCCATGTTTGATGTTTTTCAGTAAGCGAAAGTGGAATGGGAAGCAGCGAATGCACCACATGTTCACGCACTGTTTCACGTGAAACATTCCGGCTTACCAGATTGATTTTCTTATTCCAGTCCAGCAAATAATCAATATATCGCTCAAGCTCACTTTGATTTTTCTTATAAACTTCTCTCGCTTCATCTAAGATTTCTTTCTGAACGTGGAGTTTTGAAACATTATGTTTCACGTGAAACACCTACCTTTTTAAGTAAACCATCAGCACGGCAACATCACTTGCCGAAACTCCACTGATTCTTGATGCCTGTCCAAGAGTTTCTGGCTTAATTTTTTCCAGTTTACTCTTCCCTTCTGAAGACAAACTTTTAATTTTTCCGTAATCAATTTTATCAGGAATTGCGGTGCTCTCTTTCTTATTTAACTCCTCTACCATCTCAAATTCGCGCCGGATATATCCTTCGTATTTGATTTGAATTTCCACCTGCTCAACCACCTGTCGATTTTCAGTAATCTCTTTTACTTCTTTTTCCAATTCTACATCCGCATCAAGCAGGTCCTGCAGATGAATTTGTGGCCGGGGTATCAGTGATTTTGCTTTCACAGGCTGTGAGAGTTTTGATGTCCCTTTTGCCTCAAGCATCGGATCCATTTTCTCAGGCCTCACCGTGTAATCACTGATCAAATCATACAAACGATCCACCTCATCTTTCTTTTGGGTGAAGCGCTCATACCTCTCATTATCAACCAAACCGATCCTTCTTCCCAGATCAGTCAGACGAAGATCGGCATTGTCCTGGCGCAATAATATCCGGTGCTCGGCCCTCGATGTAAACATTCTGTACGGCTCTTCGGTGCCTTTATTGATCAGGTCATCAATTAAAACGCCAATATAGGCCTCAGATCTCTTGAGTACGAAAGGCTCTTTTTCCTGAATGTAGAGTGCAGAATTAATTCCGGCAATCAGACCCTGACAGGCTGCTTCTTCATATCCCGTTGTTCCGTTAATCTGTCCGGCAAAAAAGAGCCCGTTTATACGTTTTGTTTCCAGGCTTCTTTTTATTTGATAAGGTGGAAAATAATCATATTCGATAGCATATCCGGGACGGAGCATCACAGCTTTTTCAAAACCGGGAATGGTTCTGAGCGCGTGATATTGAACATCTTCAGGGAGCGATGTTGAAAATCCATTCAAATACATCTCGTAGGTATCCCACCCTTCCGGCTCAAGAAAAAGCTGGTGCCGTTCTTTATCCGCAAAACGATTTATTTTGTCCTCGATACTCGGGCAATACCTCGGCCCCACTGATTTGATCCGCCCGTTGAACATCGGGCTTCGGTCAAATCCTGTTCTCAACATATTGTGAACTTCATCATTTGTATACCCGATCCAGCAGGTTAACTGCTCATCCAGAGAAGGCAGCTTGTCGGTCATGAACGAAAACGAGCCGGGGTCTTCATCGCCATACTGAATTTCCAGTTGGGTGTAATCGATTGAGCGGCCGTCGATGCGCGGCGGGGTTCCGGTTTTGAGCCTTCCAACTTCAAACCCAAGTTTTTCCAGAGAAGCAGAAATACCGACAGAAGCCCTCTCACCTGAACGGCCTCCTCCAAACTGGCTTTCACCGATGTGAATAACGCCATTCAGGAAAGTGCCGCTGGTTAAAACAACAGACTTTGATAAAAAGGTCTGCCCGGTTTGAGTAACGACACCTTTAGCAGTCTTTCCATCGTTATCTGTAATAATATCAACTACATTGTCTTGACGAAAATAAACATTCGGAATTTTTTCAAGCTGTTCTCTCATCATTTTAGAATACAGCATGCGATCGCTCTGACAGCGCGGACTCCACATGGCGGGACCTTTGCTGCGATTCAGCATTCTGAATTGAACACCACTTCTATCACTCACAATACCGCTCAGCCCGCCCAGTGCATCTATTTCCCGAACAAGCTGGCCTTTTGCAACGCCTCCCATGGCCGGATTGCACGACATTTTTGCGATGGCATCCAGGTTCATGGTTATCAGCAGGGTTTTGGCTCCCATTTTTGCAGACGCACCCGCTGCTTCACTCCCGGCGTGCCCGGCACCGACAACTATCACATCGTATGTTGGATACAAACTATCCATAGTTTATTGTTTTTTATATTCTTATAATTCTTTCAGCAGAACAAAAATTCATTAACAAAATATTGTTTTCTTTTCAATATTTAAATGTCTCAATTTTTTGTGAGTACAATCTCGAAAAACGTATCATTGAGTGAGATCTTGCACTTGAAACAAGCCTGAATACTATGTGGTTCAAAAAAAAGGAAGAAACTTCATCAGATAAATATTTTACGGAAGAGTGGTACCAGAAGTGGCAACAGGCTATCAACAACAGTAATGATTTTAAAAGAAAAGCAAAAAACTGGAATGCACCGCTGATCCTCAAATTTGATCCGCTTCCCGAACAATTTAAAGATGAAGATGCAATCGGTTTTTTCCTGAATCTGAAATATGGTGAATGCACAGAATTGCGCTATGCCCGGAAAAATGATTCTGATATCAGTGATGTAATTCTGTCTGCCGATGAAGAAACCTGGATCCGGCTTATAGAAGATAAGAAAGACCCCACATCTTCTATTATGAACGGGCGCTTGAAACTGGAAAAAGGCAGCCTTGTTCTTTTATCTACCCGAAAAAAAGCGGCTAAATCACTACTTGAAACTGCCCCGGTTTTTAAAGAATCCCAGCAAAAAAGAGAGTTTGTTGAGCGTGTTAAAAAAAGGAGTACTGAGGACTCTGTCCACAAACATTTCAAAACTGCCAAAACTGGGTTAAACCTGGACAGCTATCCCATGCAGCTATTTCAAAAAGCGAAACAGTTTGGAATCTGGAATCCGGCCGATATAGATTTTGAGAAAGACAAAAAAGATTGGGACAATCTGACAGATGATGAAAAAAAGATTCTGATCCACCTTGCGGCACTTTTTATTGCCGGTGAAGAGGCGGTAACGTTAGATCTTCTTCCCCTCATCCAGGCTATTGCCCGTGAAGGACGAATAGAAGAGGAAATTTTTCTGACCTCTTTCTTGTGGGAAGAAGCAAAGCATACTGAATTTTTTTCTCTTTTTGTGCGGGATGTGATCGGCTATCAGCCAGATTTTGAAAAATATCATGCTCCTTTTTATAAAAGGGTTTTTTACGAAAAACTTCCTGCCGATCTCAACCGACTGAACACCGATGTTTCTCCGCTTGCCCAGTTAAAAGCATCCGGCACTTATAATATGATTGTGGAAGGCACTCTTGCCGAAACCGGTTATGCCGCATTTTCAAAAATGCTGAACGAAAACCAACTGTTGCCCGGTTTACAGGAAGGCATTATAAAACTAAAACAAGATGAATCCCGCCATATCGCATTTGGGATTTACCTGATAAAGCGTCTGCTTGAGGAAAATCCGGATCAAAAAACTGCGTTTGAAAATCATCTGGAAGAATTACTCGACGATGCTACAAACATAATCCACGAAATATTTGAACCTTATGATATTGTGCCTTTTGGTTTGGATAAAGAATGGTTTTTAAATTATGCAATCCGTCAATATCAGCTAAGGATTGATAAACTGGGCCTATATTAAAATTTTATGATTAAATCGATACTACTATTTACCTGTTTTTTATTTTTTTATGGTGAGGTTTTTGCTCAAAGTTCATCATCGCTTTTTACTATTACAAGTGCTCCTGAAACAGAATGGGCAGGCAAGGTTCAGGCCGACCTCGAGTTTGCTGAAATAGAATTCAGCACAGAGAAAATAACACGCCTTCAGTCACGCCAGGCCAGTGAGTTTATCATCTTCTCACCCGAAGGGCGGGAATACCATGTAGAAGTGAATCGAGTGATTGAGTTTGACGAGAACAATTGGTCTGTAACGGGAACCATCAATTCCAACTGGAAAAACTCTCTGACTCTCTCCTTTTCCGGTGATAAAGCACTCTCCGGGGTCAAAGTTGTAACAGATCATTCGTTTTATCAACTTCGGTATGATGCAACCAGAGATGCACACATCATCGTTGAAATTGATCCGCACGAAACTGATGTCATCTCCTGTGGTGTAGATCATGAGACTGAAACCGGGACCATTGATCCGTCACATCACTATGATGATGGTTTTCGTGGAAAGGAAATGCCTGAGCCCCAACATGGCGATCTCACCATCATAGACGTGATGATTGTTTACACTCCTTCCGCACGTAACTGGGCAAATGCACCGGGCAGAGGCGGAATTGATAACGTTATT
>SL_3KL_010_SEDDRAFT_10001607_pt1 | contig 20640 bp, 19 predicted proteins | sample SodLakKL_010_SED_2_FD_10381 | JGI IMG/M metagenome (IMG submission 10381) | reverse complement strand
TGAAGTAACAGTTCCAAAAATAAAGGAAGACGAAGAAAAGGAAAAAACACCAGCTAAAAAGGAAACAACCACGAAAAAGAAAACGACAGCAAAAGAAACAACTAAAAAAGAAGATTTAACAAAATTAACGGTGGCAGCTTTAAAGGAAAAAGCGAAAGATAAAAAAATAAAAGGTTATTCAAAAATGAAAAAAGATGAACTTTTAGAAGCATTAAAATAACTATTGCAAAATAGTTATTTTTTTTAAAAATTAAATGGTATTAGCTTATTTATGTAGTATAATTAATATAGGAGTGATTAAATGAGTGAATTATTAATTGGATCACATGTTTCATTTCAGAAAAACGAGCAATTGTTAGGAAGTGTCAAAGAAGCATTACGTTATAATGCAAATTGTTTTATGATTTATACCGGCGCTCCGCAAAATACTAGTCGGCAACCGGTTGATAAAAACTTGACTTTAGCAGCTTATGAATTAATGAAGGCGAATAATATTAAGCTAGCAAATATTGTTGTTCACGCCCCATATATTATTAATTTGGCGAATGGTAGTGATTTTGCTATTAGTTTTTTAAAACAAGAAATTCAAAGATGTCAGTTATTAGGTCTTGATAAAATTATTATTCATCCTGGTAGTTATGTAAAACTGAGCAAAGAAGAAGGGATTAATAATATTGTTAATGCTTTAAATAAAATTATTAAAAAAGAGCAAAAAGTTTTTATTTGTCTGGAGGTAATGGCGGGCAAGGGAACAGAAATCGGCGCTAGCTTGCAAGAGTTAAAACAGATTATTGATGGTGTTAATTATTCTGAAAAATTAAAAATATGTTTAGATACTTGTCATTTGCATGATGGTGGTTATAATATTACTAATTTTGATGACATTTTAAAAGAAGCAGATGAATTATTTGGGTTGTCAAGTTTGGCATGTATTCATATTAATGATAGTAAAAATGAAAGTGGTAGTCATAAAGATCGGCATGAAAACTTAGGATTTGGTGATCTAGGATTTGAAAATTTATTAAAAATAATTTATCACCCTAAATTAAAAGAAATACCTAAGATTTTAGAAACACCTTATATAACAGAGACTGAAAATAGTAAAATAAGGTTATATCCCCCTTATAAATTTGAAATTGCTATGATTCGTGCCAAAAAATTTAATCCTAATATGAAAGAAGAAGCAAGAACTTATTATTAAATTTTCTTTGCAAGTGAATAATAATTTGTTATAATATGTAAGGTGCAAAGCGAAAGGAGAATTCAGATGGCGAAAAAAGGTGAAGCAAGAGAGCGAATAACATTAGAATGTTTAATTTGTCATGAAGAAAATTATCGAACCGAAAAAAACAAACGCAATACCCCTGATAAATTAGAACTGAAAAAATATTGTTCGCGTTGTCAGAAAACAACATTACATAAAGAAAAGAAATAAGAGGTAAAAAATGATTCATATTAATGATTTAAAAAATGGCATGTCAATAAAACATGATGGACAAATATTTTTAATATTAGATTTTTTGCATGTGAAACCGGGCAAGGGCCCGGCTTTTATGCGTCTGAAATTAAAAAATATGCGCACCGGCGCAACGATTGAAAAAACTTTTAACACTAATATTAAATTTGAACAAGCGATGATTTCAAAAGAAGAAATGCAGTTTTTGTATGCTAATAATAATGATTATTGTTTTATGAATATGAAAACATATGAACAAGTAATGATCGATAAAGAGCAAATTGAAAATGAAATAAAATTTTTAAAAGAAGGCTTAAATGTTAATGTTATTTTTTACGAAGGAGAATTATTAGGAATGCAACTGCCCGAAAAAATAACATATGTTGTAAAAGAAACGCAGGAAGCAACAAAGGGGAATACTGTTAATAATGCTAATAAAGAAGCTATCCTGGAAAATGATTTAAAAGTAAAAGTTCCTATGTTTGTGAAAAATGGTGATCAAGTTATTGTCTCAACCCGAACTGGTGAATATGATTCCAGAGTTTAAACTTCTCTATGAGAAGTTTTTTATATAAAAAAAACTGAATAATTAATTTTTTTCAGCTTTTTTTAGATTTTTAATTTCCCGGGCTGTTAATTTAACTTTTCTACCATCAGCTAAGGTTATTTTTTGTAAATTCAACCGCCATTTCTTTGCTGTCGCATTTAAAGCATGCGAACGATTATGTCCGAATTGGGGTTTTTTACTAGTCATTTTTTTACTCATCTGCTTCCTCCTTCACGTTGTCATTGCTATCTCAATTTACCATATAAAACATATAAAGTCAACTGTTTTTTTGACTATCAAAATCTTATATGATACTATTTAAAAAGAAGATGGGAGGTGCTTTCAATCGCGCCATTATATATAAAAACAGATTATTCCCTTTTGCAAAGTTTAATTCAAATTGATGATTTAATTAATTATGCAAAAAAAAATAACTTGCCAGCACTAACCATTACTGATGATAATTTATCAGGTGTTTTTGAATTTTATCAAAAGTGTTGTCAAAATAATATTAAACCAATTATTGGTTTAGAAATTTTAATTGAACAGGAAAAAGTTGTTTTGTATGCCAAAAATTATCGTGGTTTTCAGGACTTGATTAAAATTAATTTGCATTCCGAGCTTAAAATTAATGATCTTGTTTCTTATGGTGAAAATTTACTTTGTATTGTTCCTTTTGATTCTGCTCATTTATTTCAGCAGTTAAATAAAATTTTTACTGATATTTATCAAGGTTATAGTAATCAAGCGGAAAAAGAAGAATTAAATTATAAGCGCATTGTTTTTTTTCGTCCTATTTTGTATTTGGAAAAAGAAGAAAAAAAATATTTACGTTATTTAAAAGCGATTAAAGAAGGATTAACTTGTGAAGATATTAAATTAATTAAAGGCGAATATCACATGTCGTTTGATTCCGAAGATATTAATCAAGCGATTGTCGCTCAATGTGAAGTGAAAATGCCTGATTTTGCACCTCGTATTCCGCAATTTGAAAAGCAAAAAGATAGTTATGAATTATTGAAACAATTATGTAAAGATGGCATGCGCACTCGTTATGGTGATCGGGTTGGGCGGGCTTATATTGATCGTTTAAAATATGAATTAAAGATTATTAAACAGATGAATTTTTGTGATTATTTTTTAATTGTGCAAGATTTTGTTAAGTATGCCAAAAGTGCTAAAATTTTAGTTGGTCCGGGACGGGGAAGTGCGGCTGGTTCTTTAGTTTCTTATTGTTTAGGAATTACTGATGTTGATCCTTTAAAATATAATTTATTATTTGAAAGATTTTTAAATCCGGAGCGGAGTAGTATGCCCGATATTGATATTGATTTTGCCGATGATCGAAGGGAAGAAGTAATTAATTATTGTATTGATAAATATGGCAATGATAAAGTTGCGCCAATTATTACTTTTGGAACTTTAGGTGCCAAACAAGTAATTAGAGATATTGGGCGTGTTTTAATGGTTGATGGCAAAGCTATTAATAAGTTATGTAAAGTTATTAACTCGCAAAAAACATTAAAAGAAAATTATCAATTAAAAGAAGTTAAGGAATTATTAAGTGATAAGGAATTAAAAAATGTTTATCAAATTGCTTTAAAATTCGCCGGCTTAAAAAGACACGCATCTATTCATGCTGCGGGGGTGGTTATGTCAGATGATGAACTAGCAAAAATTATCCCGTTAGAAAAACGTGATAATATGTATATTGCTGCTTATACAATGGATTATCTTCAAGCTTTAGGACTTTTAAAAATGGATTTTCTTGGTTTAAAAAATTTAACAATTATTGATCAAATTTTAAAACAAATTGATATTAGTTTTGATGAAATTCCTTTGCATGATGAAAAAACAATAACACTTTTTCAAAAGGGTTCGACAATCGGTGTTTTTCAATTTGAATCAAGTGGTATGATTAAGTTTTTGCAAAAACTAAAGCCCGCTAATTTTGCTGATGTTTATGCTGCGATTGCACTTTTTCGACCGGGACCGATGAATAATATTGGTGTTTTTATTGAAAGAAAAAGAAAGCAAGCAAAAATAAACTATTATCATTCTGATTTGGAACCAATTTTAAAACCAACCTATGGCATTATTGTTTATCAAGAACAAATTATGCAAATTGCTAATTTAATGGGGGGCTATTCCATGGCGGAAGCTGATGTTCTAAGAAAAGCAATGAGCAAAAAGAAAAAAGATTTGTTAATTAAAGAACAAGAAAAGTTTATTAAAAATGCTGTTAAGCGTGGGTATAGTGAAAAAGTTGCGCAAGAAATTTTTGCTTTGATTTTACGATTTGCTGAATATGGATTTAATAAAGCCCATTCGGTTTCTTATGCTATGATTTCTTATAAAATGGCTTATTTAAAAGCCCATTACACGGCTTTATTTTTAGCAACATTATTAAATCATGCTATTGGTAGTGACGTTAAAACAAAAGAATACATTAATGAATGTCGAACATTTGGTGTTAATATTATTAAACCAGATGTTAATAAAAGTGGTAAAACATACCAAGTAAAACATGAAAAAATAATGCTACCATTAATAATGATTAAAAATGTTTCGCAAGCGGTAGTTGATGTTTTAATTACACAGCGGGAAAAAAAAGATTTTGCTAATATATTTGATTTTATTAGTCGCATTGATAGCAAATTAATGAATAAAAATGTTTTAGAAGCTTTTATTTATGCTGGCGCCCTTGATGATTTTGGCTATAATCGGAAAACTTTAATTAACAATATTGATCAATTTTTAAATTATGGTGATTTAACTTTTGGTCTTGAAAAAGCTGATTTACCAAAACCAGAAATAATACCAACTGAGGAATACACTAATGAAGAGTTAATCAAAAAGGAACAGCTTTATTTAGGTGTTTATTTAAAAGAGCATCCTGTTATTGAGTGGAAAGCAAAAAAAGCCGGCGTTGTTAATTTAAATCAAGTTATGGAATATTTTGATCAGAATGTAATAGTAATTGGTGTTGTTGAAAAAATTAGGGAGACGAAAACCAAAAAAGAAGAGAAAATGGCGTTTTTAACGATTGCTGATGAATATGATTATTTAGAAGTAGTGATTTTCCCATTACAATATAAGGAAATAACTTTACAAGAAGGAGATTTGATTGAAATCACTGGAAAGGTTGAAAAAAGGTATGATCAATGGCAGTTAATTTTAAAAGCAGGAAAAAAATTAAAAAAATAATGATTTTTTTTAATAAGTATGTTATAATAATTCTCATGTGGAGGTTGTGTTATGAATAATAATGAGTTAGATAATTCACAATTAACACAAGAAATTAAGGATTTGTTGAATAAACTGATTCAATATTTACAACAAGAAGAAGTTTTTAATGAATTGCAAACTTCTTTAACAGCAAAGATGGACAAACTAGATAATTTAGAAGTGAAAAGCCAAAGTGGTTTTGTTCAACCAGAGCCTTTAATTATGAACGAAAAGAATGAAAAAATTGTTGTTTCTTTGGGAAAGGAACAAGATGGAGATTATCGTCATTTTTTACTAGTAGAAATGCTTGCTAGCGAAATGAAAAATAACTCACCAGCATTAACAAAAGGCTTAGCTTCATTGTTAGTTAATAATAGTAATGGTAATTTGGATAATTTTGCTTTAGTTGAAGAAGAGAACATTTTAAATTTATTATCAAATTGTTATGGATTAGAACGAGTCGTTGATTTTGTTGTTAATGATAAAACTGGTTTTTTACCAAATGAAGTTAAAGATGTTAAAAAAATTATTGAGTTATTAGATTATAATTATCATTATCGCAAGAAAAGCAAGAAAAGTAATTATGCGCAGACGCAAAAAGCAATTATTGATGCTTTTTTGAAAAAAGAAAATATAACACCCGAGGAACTAGAAAATTTTCAATTATGTTTGTGTAGTGATCCAAGTTATATTAGTGAAACCGGTTTAGAGTATCCAGAGTTAGAATCAGTTGAAGAATATTTTCAAAATGCCGCTGCTAATATGAGTTTGGAAGATGTGGAAAAAATAAAACTTAGCTAAGCTAAGTTTTTTTATTCAACTAATTTTTTATGCATTAGTTTTTGATAATTATAATAAGCCATTTCTTCAAATTCAAATTCAATTGGTTGGAAAGTAAAAAAAGGATATTTAAACAAAACTAATTGTTTAAGGAAAAATTCTAAAAATAAAGGGTTTTTGGCAAAAATAGGTCCGAAAACTTTGGGGGCGAAAAAATTAATATAATGAATTCCTTGTTGTGAGTTTTTGAAAAAAGGATATTTTGTTTCGATAATATCTTTTTTTTGATTTAAAAGTCCGATAATTCCTTTGCCAACAAAATCAGTTTCTAAAATTACTTCTTGAAAAGGTTTTTCAGCTGTTTGTTCTTCAAAATCAAAAATGCCAATGCCTTTTTTCCCGAAAAGTTCCAATGAGTTACCAGTGACCAAAAAGAATTTATGGTTTTCAATTGCTTGATGAATTGTTTGTTGATGTTTTTGCAAATGTTTTAAGGCAATTCGGAGATGGTTTTCGGTTCCGCCACCAATATAAAATAAATCATAGGATTCTCCGATAATATTATCAGTAGTTGTTAAAAGCACTAATTCAACTTTAATGTTTTGTTTTTCCAGTTGTTGTTTTAAAATTTTTATATTGCCATTTTCACCATTTAAATTTAATAGATCGTAATATAAATAAGCAATTTTAATAGTCATCTTATCATTTCCCTTTCTTTTTGAATTTTTTTGTTAAATTATCACAAGTTAAAAAATAAATGTTTTCACTAGTATACTCATCAAGATTTTTTAAAAATTTTTGCTCATTTTTAATAATGGTAATTCGATCAGGATTAAAATTAGCATATTTTAAGCGAAGGGCGATATCATAAGCGTATTTTTCTAAGCAAATAATATTTTTTATATAATCATTGTTAATTAATTCAAATTTAACATCCCAAAGCCAAGAAACATCATTTTCAATATATTCGTTACTTAACCTTTGATAGCCTATTACAAGTGTAATTGGTGTTTTTTGTTTGCTAATGTAATCTAATATATGATAGTAGGAAACAGGATTGGTTGTTTTAGTTGGCGGGAAGAAAAAATTTTTATTGTGGTGTTGATATTTTTCAATTGTAATATCTTTGATATTATTTAAATGATTGATAATTTTTTCGTTATCGATTAAAACTTGTTCTTTTAAAAGAGTATAGGTGGCTGCTAAATTATAAACATGATATAAAACAGGTTCGCTAAGTTTTATTTTTTGTTGATTAATAAGACAAGTTTCTTGATTATCAATTGTAACAGGATATTGTGGCGTGGGGCGGGTATAATGATTTTGAGGACAGTGATAATGACCAATATTATTATAGAAGATTTTTTCATAAATTAATTTTGTATCACAAATAGGACAGTAGAGAAAATCTAGATTATCATCATAATCTAAGGTAGTGTTTTGATTGTTAAAATTATTTTCAATACCAAAGTAAGTTATATTACCTTTATAATGAAGACTTAAACTAAAAACTAAGGGATCATCGGCGTTTAAAATAAGCTTCGTGGGCTCTTTAATATTGTTTTTAATTTTTATAAAAGTTTCTTCAAAGTGGCCGGTTATCATTGATTGTTCGCGTGATAAGTTAGTAACTATGAGGTGGCTAGGGGTTAGTTTTGATAAAATATTTTCTAAAGCAAGAGTATCAACTTTTAAAACAAGGATATTAGGTTTTATTTTTCCAAATAAGTTGCTGTTTTTAATTAAATAGGTTAAGACGCCGAGATAATGGTTTGAACTAAAAGCGTTTTCAGCAACGTTATATCCTTCTTTAGTATATATTTGATAAATATTATTAGCAACGGCTGATTTAATGTTCGTACCACTAACAAAAATAGTATTTTGCGGGAGAGTGAAATAACTAATAATAGCGCGATCTAATTTAAGAGCAATAAGGCCAGGCAAATCACTGTTTTTTTGTATTTTAAAAAGGATGAAGGCGATTATTTTTGTTAAAATTAAAATTAGAATTCTTTTCATATTTCCTCCCTAATAGTTAATTAAATTATATCATATATAATAACAAGAACAAAAAGAAAAAGATTGAATCTTTTGTAAAAAAGTAGTAAAATTAAACTATTGGAGGCGATTGTCAGTGTTTCTGGAAACAATTATTTTAGTGTTTAAACAAATTTGGCCGATGCTAGTTATTTTATCGGTTGTTTTAATCTCGATTAGAATTACTGATATTATTATAAATAAAAAAAAATTCAATTTGTTTAATGACATTATTAGTTTTGTTTTTTTAGTATATGTGTTAATGATATTTCATGTTGTTACTTTTCATGATGTTGATTGGTCAACTTATAATTTAAATTTTTTCCGTGAAATATTACGTTATGAAGTTGGTAGTTCCTTGTTTTTTCGTAATATTTTAGGTAATATAGTCATGTTTATTCCTTTTGGACTATATTTAACATATTATTTTAAATTAAAAAAACCATATTTGGTTTTATTATTAGGTTTCATTTTATCTTTAAGCATTGAAATAACGCAATTTTTTATTGGTCGCGTTTTTGATGTTGATGATATTCTTTTAAATGTTATTGGAGCGGGGGTTGGTTTTTATATTTATGATATTGGCAGAAGGATTGCCGGAAGGAAGTGCTTAAAATGATAAAAATTAATAATTTAACGAAGGAAGATTTAAAGGAGTTTGAATTAGAAAAATTAATAAATTTTGCCGTTGCTTTTGAAGAGTTAGATAATGTGAGTTTTAGTGTTGTTTTAGTTAATGATGAACAAATGAGAGGTTTAAATTATCAATATCGGCAAAAAAATAAAACCACCGATGTTTTAGCATTTGCATTAGAAAATAAAGAAGATCAAATAAACCCGCCCATTCGTTTATTGGGTGATATTTATATATCAGTTCCGCAAGCAAAAAAACAAGCTACGGAAGCCGGGTGTGAGTTAATAGAAGAATTGGCAAATTTAATGTTGCATGGCTTTTATCATTTGTTGGGATGGACCCATGAAAATGAGAAAGATAAAGAAATTATGTTTCAAAAACAAAAGGAGGTTTTGATGAAATATGGTATTTCGAAATGAGACAAAAAAGAAAGGAATTAGGCGTTTTTTGCTATCTTTTAAATATTCGATTCAGGGACTGAAGATAGCGTATCGTGATGAACAAAGTATGTGGATTCATTTAGTAATTACTACGGCTGCTGTTATCGCTGGATTTTGGCTTGATATTAGTGCTATGGAATGGTTAATTGTTGTTATTTTGATTGTTTTAGTATTAGGAGCTGAATTGATTAACACAGCGATTGAAGCGGTAGTGGATTTAGCATCGCCTGAATATCATGAATTAGCAAAATATGCGAAAGATTTAGCTTCCGCCTCGGTTTTTATTTATTCAATGTTGTCTTTAATTGGCGGCGGCATTATTTTTATTCCTAAAATTATTGAACTATTATTTTAAATAGGAGGGAAAATGGAAAATTTAAGAGAAATTATAAAAAATGCTTATGCACCTTATTCTGATTTTCGGGTAGCAGCTTGCGTGACATTACAAAATGGTCAGAAATTTTATGGTGTTAATGTTGAAAATGCTTCTTTTGGGGGCACTATTTGTGCGGAAAGAAATGCTATAAATAGTGCTGTTAAAGCGGGCTATCGCAAAGGTGATTTTGCTTCTTTAACGGTTTTGGTTGAAAAACCACAAGTTTCGTTTCCTTGTTTTTTATGTCGGCAAAGTATTGTTGAATTTTTTGATCCGTTTTGTGACTTAATTTTAATGGCTGATGGTGAAACGCGACATTATAAAATGAGTGATATTATTGTTAATCCATTTACAAAAAAGGATTTGTCATGAAATCAGGGTTTGTAGCAATTGTTGGTCGTCCGAATGTTGGTAAATCAACTTTTTTAAATAATTTTTTAGCTAGTAAAGTGGCGATTATTTCTGATAAGCCAGGAACGACACGCCATTTTATTCATGGTGTTTATCATGAAGAAGATTATCAAATTGTTTTTGTTGATACACCAGGAATTCATAAGCCAAAGCATCAATTAGGCGAAGTTTTAAACCAAACGGCTTATCAAAGTTTAAAAGAGGCGGATGTTGTTTTCTTTTTAGTTGATGCTAGTGCGAAATTAGGAAAAGGGGATCAACGAATTATTGATGTTTTGAAGCAAAAAAATAGACCAGTTATTTTAGGACTTAATAAAATTGACAAGATAAAAAAAGATGAAATTTTGTTAAAGATTGATGAGTATCAAAAGTTATATGATTTTGCGGCGATAATTCCTATTTCGGGATTAAAAAAAGAAAACTTTGATAGTTTTTTGCAAGTTGTTAAACAGCATCTAAATGATGATATTCCTTATTATCCAAAAGAGCAAGTAACGAATCGTTCATTAGAATTTATGGTTGGGGAAATAATTAGGGAGAAGGTTTTGTTTTTAACAAAAGAAGAAGTTCCTCATAGTATTACCTGTTTAGTAGAAAATATGCGTAAGACACAAAATAAAACGATTATTGATGCTTTGATTATTGTTGATCGCACTTCATTAAAAAAAATAATATTAGGGCGTCAAGGAGCGATGATTAAAAAAATTGGAACTTTAGCGCGTGAGGAAATTGAAGCTTTATTAAATGATAAAGTTTATTTGCAATTATATGTAAAAGTGATTAAAAAATGGCGCGAAAAAAAGGATAAATTAAAGGAACTGGGCTATGGCGGAAATTAAGAAAGTATCCGGTATTATTATAAGTGATTTTGATTATGGTGAAAGTAGTCGAATTTTAAATCTTTTAACGGCTGATTATGGTATAATCGGCGTTATCGCCAAAGGAAGTCGTAATATTAAAAGTCCTTTTTGTAATGTTAGCCAAAAATTAACTTATGGTAATTTTTATCTTTATTATAAAGAAAAAAAATTATCGATTTTAAAGGAAGTTGATTTAATTGATAGTTTCTTTGGCATTCGCAATGATATTATTAAAATTAGTTATGCATTATTTATTTTAGATTTAGCGGAACAAGTATACAAGGAAAGTAAAGAAAAGGATATTTTAAAGCAAGTACTTAATGCTTTAGAAAAAATTGCGGCTGGTTTTGATCCTTTGGTAGTAACTTTAATATTAAAATTACGTTTTTTAAATTATTTAGGGGTGGCACCAGTAGTTGATAATTGTGTTTTGTGTCAAAGTGTCAAAGGAATAAAAACATTATCAGTGCGTCGTGGTGGTTATGTTTGTTATCAATGTTATGAAGATGAGGACATATATGATAAAAAAACAATTAAAATGTTACGAATGCTTTGTTATGTTGATATAAAAAAAATAAGTAAAATTAATATTCAAGCGAATGTAAAAAAAGAAATTAATAAATTTTTAGAGCAATATTATCGTGATTATACGGGAATTTTTATGCGTAGTGATGAGTTTTTAAATAAAATAAGTGAATTAGAATAAAGTAATTTTTAATTGACAAAAATAAAAAAAAGTTTTATAGTAGCTGTTATATTGCATGGAGTTATTGTGTGAAACTATAAAAAATTTTGGGGCTTGGGAGTTATAAAACATTTTGCAATAGAGCATCATTTGGTTTTTATAAAGAGTTTTTTAACAGTAATTAATATCTTTTATTAATTGACAAGTTAAAGAGTTTGTAGTATACTTTGTTTATGATTTATCAAATAATGCGTTGAAGAGGTTGGCAACTCCGAGCAATATGTAAAAAGAGATTCTTTTAGAATAAGTAGGGTGGAACCGCGGGAATTGTCTCGTCCTTACAATTGTTCTAGAAGTTTTTTTAATAAAGAGAAAAAAATAAGGAGGATTAATATGAAGTTTGAAAAAATTGTTAATTATGCTAAACAATATGGTTTTGTTTTTCAAGGAAGTGAAATTTATGGAGGTCTTGCTAATACATGGGATTACGGACCTTTAGGAGTAGAACTGAAAAACAATATTAAAAAGGCTTGGTGGCAAAAATTTATTCAAGAAAATACTTATAATGTTGGTATGGACGCCGCAATTTTAATGAATCCAACTACTTGGGAAGCAAGTGGTCATTTAAGTGGTTTTAGTGATCCACTAACAGATTGTCGCAAGTGTAAAACACGTCATCGTGCTGATCATTTAATTACTAATAAGCATGATGTGGAAGTCGATGGTTGGTCGAATGCGAAAATGTTAGATTTTATAAAAGAAAAAGAAATAAAATGTCCGGCTTGTGGGGATGCTAGTTTCACCGATATTAGGCAATTTAATTTAATGTTTAAAACTTTTCAAGGTGTTACCGAAGAAAAGGCAAATACAATATTTTTACGTCCTGAAACAGCACAAGGAATTTTTGTTAATTTCTTAAATGTGCAGCGAACAATGCGTTTGAAAGTTCCGTTTGGCATTGGTCAAATTGGAAAAAGTTTTCGTAATGAAATTACGCCGGGTAATTTTATTTTTCGAACGCGTGAATTTGAACAAATGGAATTAGAGTTTTTTTGCCAACCAGGAAGTGAAAAAGAGTGGTTTCAATATTGGAAGGATTTTTGTTATAATTGGTTGTTAGAATTAGGTTTGAAAAAAGAAAATATTAATTTGCGTGACCATAGTAAAGATGAACTAAGTCATTATAGTGATGCAACAACTGATATTGATTATCAATATCCTTTTGGTTTAGAAGAATTGTGGGGGATTGCTTCTAGGACGGATTATGATTTGAAAAAACATCAGGAATTTTCAAAGCAAAGTATGGAATATTTTGATCCCGAAACAGAAAAAAAATACATTCCATATGTTATTGAACCGAGTTTAGGAGCAGATCGGATGTTTTTAGCATTTCTTTGTGATGCTTTTTATGAAGAAAAATTAGCGGAAGAAACGCGCTTAGTATTAAAAATACATCCCTTTTTGGCGCCTTATAAAGTTGCTGTTTTGCCCCTTATGAAAAAGAATCATAGTGAAAAAGCTTTTGAAATTTATCAAAAATTAGCAAAAAGTTTTATGACTTCTTATGATGAAACAGGTAATATTGGCAGAAGATATCGTCGTGCTGATGCGATTGGAACGCCAATGGCGGTTACTATTGATGATGAGACGCTAAATAATAATACAGTAACAATTCGTGATCGTGATACAATGTCGCAAGAAACCATTGCTATCGATGAAATTGAGGCTTATGTGCAAGAAAAAATAAAATATTAGTGAAGTTTTTTGACTGCGAAAAGTGTTAATTATAAAAAATTATTTCTTTTTCTTATTTTTTATGGTAAAATTAAAATAATTAAAGATTTAGGAGGGTAAGATGGGATTTTTTAAAGATTTATTAAAAGGTGAAGAATCTGATTTGCATTCACCTGATAATATTGCGGATGGTTATTATACTGTAACACCAGAGCAAGTATTAGAAGAAGAAGATGGTGGCAAAATGATATTGCTCGAGCCCCGTGCTTTTTCGGAAGCGCAACAAATTGCTGATTATATTCGCAGTCGTAATACGGTTGTTGTTAATTTAAAGCGGGTGACTCCAGAACAAGCGAAACGTATTATTGATTTTTTAAGTGGTACTATTTATGCTGTTAGTGGCAATATTCAAAAAATTGGTGGTGGTATTTTCTTATGTACTCCTAATAATATTAATATTCAAGGGAAAATTACTGATGATTCTGACGGCAAGGGAATTCATGATAATAAAGACCTTGACGTGGAATGGTAATTAGTGTGATAAATTAAAAATCAAAAGAGGTGAAGTATGGAGAAGTTTAATCGAACTCTTCGCGGTTATGATCCGGCGGAAGTTAATAAATTTTTAGATCAAGTTATTAATCAAGTAGAAGTAATTATAGAAGATGTTAAAAAAAAGGATCAAAAAATTGCGCAATTAGAAGAGACCGAGAAACAATTGCAAAAAGCAAACCAAGATTTACAAGAAAAAACACAACATTATGAACGTTTGGAAAGCACTTTAAACCAAGCGATTTTAATGGCTCAAAAAACCTCTGAGAAGATGAAAAGTTCGGCAATTCGAGAAAGTGAAGTAATTATTAGCGATGCTAAAAATAATGCTAGCCGGATTGTTAATGAAGCGCTTTTAAAAGCCGAAAAAGTTGAAAGAGATGCTGATAGTTTAAGAAGAAACATTAAAATATTTAAGCGTCGTTTAAAAGATGTCGTGGAATCACAAATAGAAATTATTGATGATATAGAAAAAATTGAATTATAAAACAAATGACGAAGACGTTATATTAAATTTGTTTTCAAGAGAGTTAGTAGTTGCTGAAAACTAACAAACAAGTAATATGTGGATCACTTCTGATGTTTTTTATTGATAAGGTAAAAACGGTAACGCGTTATAGTACAGAGTGTGTAGAGTCTATAAAATAAGGTGGTACCGCGGGTAATACTCGTCCTTACAAAGGAGGAGTTTTTTTATTAAAGAGAGGATGATAATAAATGGAATATAAAGAGACGTTATTAATGCCACAAACTGATTTTAAAATGAAGGGAAATCTTCCTGAAAATGAAAGTATAATGCGGCAAAAATGGCATGATATGAATTTATACGATTTACTTTGGCATAAAAATGCTATAAATGAACCTTTTGTGCTTCATGATGGACCGCCATATGCTAATGGTGATATTCATATTGGCCATGCCCTAAATAAAATTTTGAAGGATTTTATTAATCGTTATAAAATGTTGTGTGGTTATCAAACTATTTATGTTCCAGGGTTTGATGTTCACGGCCTGCCCATTGAAACAGCGGTTACAAAACAAGGGGTTGATCGCAAAAAAATAGGTAAAAGCGAATTTCGTAAGCATTGTGAAAATTTTGCTAATGAGCAAATTAAAAATCAAATGGAACAGTTTAAAATGTTAAATATTATTGGTGAGTGGGATAACTCTTATGCCACTATGGAAAAAAGTTTTGAAGCAAAACAAATTGAAGTTTTTGCTGAAATGATGAAAAAAGATTTAATATTTAAAGGATTAAAACCAGTTTATTGGTCACCTAGTAGTGAGTCAGCTTTAGCAGAAGCAGAAATTGAATATCAAGATCGTGAAGATTATTCAATTTATGTTAGTTTTCAGATTGTTGATGGTAAAAATGTCTTGCAAAAAGATGACCAACTTGTTATTTGGACGACGACACCTTGGACAATTCCCGGTAACTTAGCAATTGCGGTGGCGGCGGAATTAAAATATGTCGCTGTCTCAGTTTCTAATAAGCGTTATGTGGTGGCTTTTGATTTATTAGAACAATTAGCAAAAATATTTAAGTGGCAGGATTATCAAATAGAACAAGAATTTTCGGGTTCTGACTTGGAAGGGGTTGTTTATCAACATTGTTTTATGGCGAAGGAATTACCTGTAATTGTTGGTGAACATGTTAATTTAAATGCTGGGACAGGTTTAGTTCATACCGCACCAGGTTATGGTGAAGAAGATTTTTATATTGGTCAAGAGTATGATTTAGGAATGGTTAATGGCGTTGATGATTATGGTGTGTTAACAGAAGCTTCCGGTGAATTTGTTGGTTTGTTTTATGAAGAAGCTAATGAAGCAATTGTGAAACGTTTACAAGAATTGAAAGCTTTGTTGCATGTTGAAAAAATTACGCATTCATATCCTCATGATTGGCGAACTAAAAAACCAGTAATTTTTCGTGCCACTGATCAATGGTTTTGTAGTATTGAAAAAATAAAGCCGGCTTTGTTAGAGGCAATTGAAAAAAATATTGCTTGGGATCCTAGTTGGGGCAAGTTAAGAATGTATAATATGATTAATGAAAGAAAAGATTGGTGTATTTCGCGGCAACGAGTGTGGGGAGTACCAATTCCAATTTTTTATAATGAAGATAATTCGCCAATTACTGATTATAAAGTAATGATGCATGTCGCTGATTTATTCCGTAAATATGGTTCTAATATTTGGTTTGAAAAAGAAGCAAATGAACTATTGCCCCCTGGTTATAGCAATAAAAAAAGTCCTAATAATAAGTTTACTAAAGAAACCGATATTATGGATGTTTGGTTTGACTCGGGGTCTTCACATACCGGCGTTTTATTAGCACGGGGTCTGCCTTATCCGGCTGATTTATATCTTGAAGGATCAGATCAATATCGTGGGTGGTTTAATTCTTCATTAATAACAAGTATCGCCGCCCACGGACAAGCACCTTACAAAGCAATTTTGTCACATGGCTTTGTTTTAGATGGCAAGGGCTATAAGATGAGTAAATCATTAGGTAATGTTGTTGATCCTTTAAAATTAATTAAAAAGAATGGCGCCGAAATTATTAGATTGTGGGTTGCTTCAACTGATTATCGTGAAGATGTGCGAATTAGTGAAGAGATGATTGAACAAATAAAAGAAAATTATCGTAAATTAAGAAACACATATCGTTTTATGCTTGGCAATATATTTGATTTTAATTTAAAAGAAGCCGTCCAGTATGAAAAAATGCCACTAGTTGATCAATATATGTTAGTGACATTTAATGACTTAATAAAACGTGTTAATATCGCGTATGAAAAAAATAATTTTCAAGATGTTTATCGTGATGTTAATAATTTTGTAAACTTTACATTATCAAATTTTTATCTTGACTTCACAAAGGACATTTTGTATATCGAAAAAGCTAATTCTTTTAAGCGAAGAAGTGTCCAAACAGTTATATATTACATTTTACATAAATTAGTCAGAATGATGGGTGTTATAACACCTTATACGAGTGAAGAAGTTTATTTAAAAATGCCAGATTGTGCGATGAAAAGTGTTCATTTGGAAAGTATGCCAAAGCCGGAAAATTATAAAAATAGTGACATAATTTTAGACAAATTTTCTAACTTTTTTGCTCTTAAGTCTGATATTTATAAAGCATTAGAAAAAGCGCGCATGGAAAAAGTGATTGGAAAAAGTTTAGAGGCAAAAGTTTTTGTTAATACGAGTGGTAAATATTTAGAAATTGCTGAGGAATTAGGCGAAAGTTTAAAACAAATTTTAATTGTTTCACAAGTAGAATTTACAAATAAAAAATTGGAAGAGTATCAAGTCTCACAAATAAAAGTGGAAAAATTTGCTGGCGTGCGTTGTGAACGTTGCTGGGCCTATTTTGAAGTAGATAATATGCAAGGTGATGTTTGTCAAAGATGCTATCGTATTGTTAAAAAGTAATATTTTCATAGTTTGGAAAAGAAACATTTTTAATCTGGAAAATGTCAATAATTAAAGGTTGTTTGTATAAATGTGCAAAAAACCTTTTTTTTATTTAAAAAAATTGTTATAATTTAGATGTAGGAAGGTAAAAAAGGAGGCAAGTATAATATGAAGAAGACAAAAATTATTGCAACAATCGGTCCTGCTAGTAATGATGAGGAAGTATTACGTGATTTAATTTTAGGAGGGATGGATGTTGCTCGACTTAATTTAACGCATGCGACACATGATTTTTGTCGCGATGTTATGGAAAAAATTAAAACATTATCGAAGGAATTAGAAAGAAACGTGGCTGTTTTATTAGATACGCAAGGACCTGATATTAGAATTGGTGATATAACTAAAGGATCGGCAAAGTTAATTAAAGGCGATAAAATTCGTATTTATAAAACATCAGTATTAGGTGATCGCACTAAATTTTCTTTAAATGATCCGAAAGTGATTGATGAAATTTTATCGGGTGCTCGTATTTATATTGATGACGGTCGGGTAGAATTAGAAGTAATTGAAAAAGGTGAGGGCTATTTAATTTGTGAAGTGAAAAACGAAGGTTATGTAGCATCGCGAAAAGGAGTAAGTATATGTGGCACGCCACGTCTACGCCCTTTTTTAAACAAAAAAGATAAAGAAGATATTGCGTTTGCTCATAAAATTGGTGCTGATTTTATTGCTGTTTCTTTTGTTTCTTCTCCAGATGATATATTAGAAGTAAATGATTTATTAATTACTTTAGGTGATGACAGAACAAGTATTATCGCTAAAATTGAAACTGAAAAAGGGGTTGAAAATGTTGAGGCAATCATTAATGAGTGTGATGGGATTATGATCGCCCGCGGTGATTTAGGTGTTGAAATTGACATGGAAAAAATACCTGGGATTCAAAAGAGAATAATTGATAAATGTATGGATAAAGGAAAAATAAGTATTGTTGCTACTGAACTGTTATCTTCGATGGAAGTAAAGGTGCGGCCTACCAGAGCAGAAGTTTCTGATGTTGCTAATGCCGTAATTGATGGTGTTGATAGCGTTATGTTGAGTGCCGAAACAGCTGTTGGACAACATCCGGGATTAGTTGTGGAAACAATGACTAAAATAATAAAAACGGCTGAGAAAAACATTAATCATGTTGATATGTTGGAAAAAGCGATGGCAAATGAAATTCCCGATGCCGTTGGTTTAATTGCTTTTAGTGTTGCTAATTGTATTAATCGTTTATCAGCGAGAGCGGTGATGGTAACAACGATAAGTGGCAATACGGCGCGTAAGTTAAGTCGCTATCGTCCAGCAAGTCCTATTTTTGCATTAAGTCCAAACGCCAATGTGGTTAAGAGTTTATCTTTGCATTTTGGTGTGATTCCAGTTTTGGTAAAAGAATTAAATAATTTTGATAAGATAACAAAAATGGCGATTGAAGTTGCTAATCAAAGAATGGAGCTAGTTAAAGGGGAGCGCATATTAATTACCGGTGGATATCCATTTAAAGAAAATAGTCCAACTAATTTTATGAAAATTGAAGAAATTTAAAAAGGGAGTGGCATAGCGTGTATAAACTAGGTGAACAATTTGTTTTTGATTATGAACAAGCAAAACCAAATCCAGAATGCGTTGTTCAAGGAAAAACATATCGTATTACAGTTTTGTCTGAAGCGTTAGTTCGACTTGAATATAATGCGGATGGCAAATTTGAAGATCGTCCGACGAAATTAGTTTATCGTCGTTATTTTGATAAGCCTGAATTTAAACTTCGCGAAGATAGTAATTATTTGGAAATTACGACTAAATATTTTAAATTAGATTATAAAAAAGAAAAGCCTTTTTTTGGTGGTAAGGTAGCGCCCAGTGCTAATTTAGGAATTATGTTGCCGCGCAATGAAAAAACATGGTATTATCAGCATCCGGAGGTGCGTAATTATGGTACGCCGGATAATGTTCTTTTAGATCACCGTGATAAATATAAATTTACCAAAGGGCTTTTTTCGCATGATGGTTTTGCTAGTATTGATGATAGTAATAGTGAAATAATTGATGAGGGAGGAGCTTTTGTTGACCGGGAGGTAGAAACAATTGATGTTTATGTTTTTGTATATGATAAAGATTTCCAAAAATGTTTGCAAGATTACTTTGCTCTTACGGGAGCACCAGCATTAATTCCACGCTATGCTTTAGGAAATTGGTGGAGTAAAAATACTAAATATGATGATCATTCTTTACGGGAATTAATTGATCAATTTGATTTTCAAGATATCCCTTTATCGGTAGTGTTGCTAAATCATGATTGGCATATTAGAAATTATTATAAAAAAAAGAAGTTAGAAACGGGTTTTACTTTTAATGAGGATTGTTTTAAAGCGCCAATGAATATGATTCGTTTTCTTCATTCAAAAGGAATTCGAGTTGGTTTGAGTGTTAATCCTATCGAGGGTTTTTATCCAACCGAGAAAAATTTTGAATCGATTACTAAATATTTGCAAGTAGATAAAAATGGCATCGTTCCTTTTAGTGTCATTGAACCAAAAGTATTAGATGTTTATTTGAAAGTTTTAATTCATTATTTAGATGCAATGGAAGTTGATTTTTATTGGCTAAATATGGAACAACAAACCGATAAAAAACAAATGCACGCGGAAAAGTTTTATTTAAATCATTATCATTTTTATGATATGAAAAGAAATTATAAAAGAAGACCAATGATTTTAGCCGAGAATACCGATGTTGCCCCCCACCGTTATCCTGTTTTGTATTCTGGCAAGACAAAAGTTGATTGGAAAACACTAAAAGCAATTCCGTTTTTTAACGTTAGTGCTACTAATAAAGGTGTTTCATGGTGGGCGCATGATATTGGAGGATTTCATCAAGGAATTGAAGAAGATGAATTATATATTCGTTTTGTTCAATTAGGTGTTTTTAGTCCCATTTTAAAATTTGGTAGTGATGATGGTCGTTTTTATAAAAGAGAACCTTGGCGTTGGGGGATTAATGTTTATAATATTACGAAAGAATATTTACGATTGCGGCATCGTTTGATTCCTTATTTGTATTCCGAAGCTTATAAGTATCATACGCAAGGAAGACCGTTGTTAAAGCCAATATATTATCAATATCCAGAAATGCATGAGGACAGCATATATCGAAATGAATATTATTTTGGTTCAGAATTGTTTGTATGTCCTATTATTAATAAAAAAGAAGAAATAATGAAACGAACCATTCACCATTTTTATATGCCAGAAGGTGTTTGGTATGATTTTTATAGTGGCAAAAGGTTTCCGGGACCTGATAGTTATGTTTCATTTTTTAAAGAAGAGCAATATCCTGTTTTTGCGCAAGCTGGTTCAATTATACCTTTTGGCGAAAATGATAATATTTTTGATACAACGCCACCTAAAAATATGGAAATTCACGTCTTCCCGGGTAAGA
>SL_3KL_010_SEDDRAFT_10001606_pt1 | contig 20644 bp, 14 predicted proteins | sample SodLakKL_010_SED_2_FD_10381 | JGI IMG/M metagenome (IMG submission 10381) | reverse complement strand
GAGACGCTCGGGGGCGGGCAGCTGTGGATCGTGCCCAACCCCAGCGGACTGAACGCCCACGAGACCGTCGACAGCCTCGCTGAGCGCTACCGCGAGGCCGCCGTCGCGGCCGGTGTGGTGTGACCAACGGACCCCGGTGAGGACCACGGTCAGGGCCGTGGTCGAGACCCGTGGCCTGGGCTCGCGTCAGGGGTGGAGCGGGAGCCCGCCCTCGTCATCGTCGTGCCCGTGCTCGTCGTGCCCGCGCTTCGGGTCGAAGCCCGAGAAGACGTCGCCCTGGCCCGACAGGGCATCCACGGCGTGCTGGAGCGGGTGCAGGAACGGCAGCGCCGTGGGGTCGAGGGGCTCGGCGGCGACGAACGCCTCGAGATCGCCATCGTCGTCGAACCGTGACGCGGTGATCTCGGGCGCGTGCCGGCGGGCGCCGTAGGCGACGATCACGACGTCCTCGCCGCTGGCCTCTGCCTCGGCGACGAAGCCCCAGCAGGGCACCCCGTCCTCGGTGATGTGATCGTGGGCGAGCTGGGCGATGATGCTGTGGCGCAGCTCGTCGTCCGGAGGCAGGTCCGGCAGCGTCAGCAGCCGGGTCCTGTCCGGACCGGGGAGCACCAGGGTCGCGGGGACGGGCCGTCCACGCTCGCGCACGAGGTCCACCGCCGCCTGCTGGCAGACGAAGCGCAGCTCCTCGAACTGCATGGTCCCTCCGGGACGTCGGTGGCGTCACCACGCTACCCAGCGGCCGGGAGGCGGCTGCGCGCCCCCGGCAGCGGGGCGGTCCGCCACGCTCCCGGCGACGGCGAGGTGGACCGGCGGGTCAGACGCTGGTCGTCGCACCCTCGGACGCCGAGGAGACCGTACGGGCGTACTTGGCCAGCACCCCGCGGGTGTAGCGCGGCGGCAGGGGCTGCCACCCGTCCCGTCGACGGGCGAGCTCGTCGTCGTCGACGAGCACGTCCATCGCGCGGTCCGGGACGTCGATGCGGATCCGGTCACCGTCCCGCACGAAGGCGATCGGCCCACCGTCGGTGGCCTCGGGCGCGACGTGGCCGATCGAGAACCCGTGGGTGGCTCCGGAGAAGCGGCCGTCGGTGATGAGCGCACACGTCCCACCGAGCCCGGCGCCCTTCACCGCCGAGGTGACCGCGAGCATCTCGCGCATGCCGGGGCCGCCCTTCGGTCCCTCGTAGCGGATCACGATGACGTCACCGTCGGTGACCTGGCCGGTGAGCACCGCCTCCATCGCGTCGGACTCGCCGTCGAACACCCGCGCGGGTCCCTCGAAGCGCTGCTGCTCCTCGGTCAGGCCGGCGACCTTGACGACCGCGCCCTCGGGGGCGAGCGAGCCACGCAGGATCGCCAGCCCGCCGTCGGCGTGGATCGGCGCGGAGAGCGGGTGGACCACCTCGCCGTCGGGGTCCGGGATGTCCATCGCCTCGATCTCCTCGCCGATCGAGCGGCCCGTCACCGTCAGCGCGTCGCCGTGGAGCAGCCCGGCGTCGAGCAGCTCCTTCATGACCACCGGGATGCCGCCGATGCGGTCGAGGTCGGTCATGACGTACCTCCCACCGGGCTTGGTGTCCGCGATGTGGGGCACCCGGCGGCCGATGCGGTCGAAGTCGTCGATCGCGAGGTCGACCTCGGCCTCCCGGGCGATCGCCAGCAGGTGGAGCACGGCGTTGGTCGAGCCGCCGACGGCCATGACCACCGCGATGGCGTTCTCGAGCGCTTCGCGGGTGATGATCCGCCGTGCGTTGATACCGCCCTCCAGCAGCCGGACGACCGCTTCGCCCGACGCCCGGGCGAAGTGGTCACGACGCGGATCCGGGGCCGGGGGCGACGAGGAGCCGAGCAGGGCCATCCCCATGGCTTCGACCGCAGAGGCCATCGTGTTCGCCGTGAACATGCCCCCGCAGGCGCCCTCCGTGGGACAGGCGGCGCGTTCGATCGCGGACAGCTCCTCGTCGTCGATCGTGTCGCGGGCCCGGGCGCCGACCGCCTCGAAGACGTCCTGGATCGTGATGTCCCTGCCGGCGTGGGTGCCAGGCAGGATCGAGCCGCCGTACAGGAACACGCTCGGGACGTCCAGCCGTGCCGCCGCCATGATCATCCCGGGCAGTGACTTGTCGCAGCCGGCGAAGGTGACCATGCCGTCGAGGCGTTCCGCGTGCATCACCGTCTCGACCGAGTCGGCGATCACCTCGCGGCTGACCAGCGACGCACGCATGCCCTCGTGCCCCATGGAGATGCCGTCGGACACCGCGATCGTGTTGAACTCGATCGGGTAGCCGCCGGCCTCGCGCACGCCCTCCTTGGCCTGCTTCGCGAGCCGGTCCAGGGGCAGGTTGCAGGGGGTGACCTCGTTCCAGGAGGAGGCGATACCGACCTGGGGCTTGCCCCAGTCCTCGTCGGTCATGCCGATGGCACGCAGCATCGCCCGGGCGGGCGCGCGCTCGTAGCCCTCGGTGACGTCCTGGCTGCGGTGCTTTGGGTTGGCCATCGTCCGCCCTCGCTCACGTCGCCTCGCGCAGGCGCTCACCGCCGCGCGGCCCGGCCCTGACCGGTGCACGGCTACATCACACCATACGGTGCCGGTGCACGCCGAACGCGCGACTACCGTTGCGCTCCGACAGGTGCTCCAACGGACGGAACGGACGGTCAGACCGGGGCCACGGCGAAGGGCCGGGCCCGGGTCCGCTCGACCGGGCCGGCCGTCACGGTGAGCCTTCACGGTGAAGGAGCCCGACACGGTCGCGGTGCGGTCGTCACCGGCGACGAGGAAGGTGCGGTGTGGACGCGGAGACGCTGGCGCAGATCGGTGCCAGGCTGCGGGAGAAGGGCGTGCTGGTGGGCGAGGACCTCGCGTTCTTCGACGACGACGCGTTCGGGACGCGTGCCCTCGGGCTGGTCTGGGACGAGGTGAGCAGGGTCCGCGTGCTGGCACACATCGAGACCGACGAGAGCCACCTCCAGCCCTTCGGGCTCGTCCACGGCGGGGTGTGGTGCTCGGTCGTCGAGTCGATGGCCTCGATCGGTGCGGCCATGCAGGTCCTCGACGAAGGGAGGTTCGTCGTCGGGGTCAGCAACACCACCGACTTCCTGCGCGCACACCGCAAGGGCCGGGTCGACGCGGTCGCCGAACCGCTGCACGTCGGCCGCAGCCAGCAGCTGTGGCAGGTGGTGCTCACCCGCGCAGAGGACGACAAGGTGGTGGCACGCGGTCAGGTGCGCCTGCAGAGCCTCGACCCCTCGGCCGTCGGCCCATGAGCCGTCGCAACCGTCGCAGCAGGGACGTCGAGGTGGCTGCGTCACGTGCCGCAGGTGCGCGAGCGAGAGGAGCGCGATGAGGATCGATGCGATCACGCTCGGCGGGCCACTCGCCGACCTGCCCGACGAGGTCCGGGCCCTGGAGGCGCGGGGCTACGACGGCTGGTTCGTCGGCGAGACCGCCCACGATCCGCTGCTCGCCTGCGTCGCGGCGGGATCCGCCGCGCGACGCATGGACATCGGCACCGCGATCACCGTCGCCTTCCCGCGCAGCCCGATGCACGTCGCCTACGCCGCGCACGACCTGCAGGCGCTGACCTCCGGACGGTTCGTGCTCGGCCTCGGGTCGCAGATCAAGCCCCACATCGAGAAGCGCTTCGGCACCCCGTGGTCACGGCCCGCCGCACGGATGCGCGAGTACATCGAGGCCCTGCGGGCGATCTTCCACGCCTGGGAGACGGGCGAGCGGCTCAGCTTCCGCGGCGAGTTCACCCGCCACACCCTCATGACCCCGTTCTTCACCCCCGAGGACCACGGGTTCGGTCCGCCGCGGATCTACCTCGCGGCGGTCGGCCCGCGCATGACCGAGGTCGTCGGGGAGGTCGCCGACGGGCTGCTCGCCCACGGGTTCACGACGCCGAGGTACCTGCGCGAGGTCACCCTGCCCGCCATCGCGACCGGTGCGCAACGAGCGGGCCGCGACCTCGAGGACATCGCGGTCAGCGTCCCGCTGTTCACCGTCACGGGCGACGACGAGGCAGGACGGGAGCGCACCGCCGCGCAGGTGCGCGGGCAGATCGCGTTCTACGGCTCGACGCCCGCCTACCGGCCCGTGCTCGACCTGCACGGCTGGGGTGCGCTCCACGAGGAGCTCCACGCGCTGTCCCTCAGGGGCGAGTGGGACCGCATGACCGAGCTCATCGACGACGAGGTGCTGGGCACCTTCGCGGTGGTCGCGCCACCCGACGAGCTCGGGACCCGGATCCGCGAGCGCTACCTCGACGTCGCCGACCGGGTCGGCCTCCCGACGGACCTGCCCGTCGCGGATGAGGCCTGGCCACAGCTGATGGCAGGCATCCGTGGCGGAGCCTGATCCCCTCCGTCGTGGGGCGGCCGCGGTCTCGGTGGTCGTCGGCGCGGCGCTGTGGGGCACGGCCGGTGTCGCCCAGGAGCTCGGCGTGCCCGAGGCGGCGCCACCGACGGTGGCGGTGGTGCGCACCCTGCTCGGGGGCGCTGCGCTGATCGTCGCGGCGCTGATGATCGACGGCCGTGGCCAGGTGCTGGACGTCCTGCGCCGCGGACGCGGGACGCTGGTGCTCGCAGCGATGGCGATGGGCGGCTTCCAGCTCGGCTACCTCAGCGCGATCCGGCTGACGGGGGTGGCTCTGGCCGTGCTCGTCGCGATCGGGAGCGCGCCGATCTGGACCGGGCTGTACGAGCTCGCGCGCGGCAACCGCCCGACCTGGCGGTGGGCCGCGGCGACGGCGCTGTCGCTGTTCGCCGCGGCGCTGCTGCTGCTCACCGGCGAGGACGCCACCGTCGACCCGCTCGGGGTCCTGCTGGGTCTCGGAGCGGGCTTCGCCTACGCCAGCTACGCGATCACCTCCAAGCACCTGCTGGTCCGGGGTGTCGCCGGGATCCCGGTGATGGGGGTCGCGATCCTCGGCGGTGGCGTGCTGCTGAGCCCGGTGCTGCTGGTCGGGGACATGAGCTGGCTCGTGACGCCCGTCGGTGTCGTCAGCGCGCTGTGGCTGTCCTTGATCGCGGCCGGGCTGTCCTACATGGCCTTCGTCTGGGGGCTCGCACGGCTCCCGACGCCGACGGTGACGACCCTGACGCTGACCGAGCCGCTCGTCGCGACGCTGTTGGCCGTCCTGCTCCTCGCTGAGCGGCTGCGTGGGCTCGCGCTGCTCGGTGCGGTACTGCTGATGGCGGGGTTGGTGCTCGCGAGCACCGAGCGGCCGGAGCGCGGTGTCGTCTCGCACCCCCGCGACGACACCGCCGGGCCCCGCCGGTGACCCACCCCCGCGACGACACCGCCGGGCCCCGCCGGTGACCCACCCGCGGGCTCACTACGCTGACCGCGAGGACCCCGGCGATGGGAGCGAAGCGATGGTGTGGACGGTCGGCGTCGATCTGGGTGGCACGAACATCGCCACGGTCGTGCTCGATGAGGACGACCGCGTCGTCGGAGGGTCGAAGCTCAAGACCCCGACCACCGGTGACCGCACCGGCGTCGTGGAGGTGATCGGCGCCGGCGTGCACGCCGCGCTGGACGAGGCCGAGCTCACCCTGGACGACGTCGCCGCCATCGGGGTCGGCTCGCCTGGGGTGGTCGTCGACGGCACGGTCGGGGGCGCCTCGAACGTGCCTGGCTTCCTCGAACGGTTCTCGCTCGCGCAGATGGTGATCGAGCACCTCGAACGCCCGGTCCGGGTCGCGAACGACGTCACGGCCGCGGCCGTCGCCGAGCACCGGGTCGGCGCGGGCCGCGGCACCAACGACCTGTTGTGCGTGTTCGTCGGGACCGGGGTCGGGGGCGGGCTGATCCTCGACGACCGTGCCTACGAGGGCGGCCGCGGCGGTGCCGGCGAGTTCGGGCACATGGTCGTGCGCCAGGGCGGTGCCGTCTGCCCGTGCGGCCGACGCGGGTGCGTCGAGGCCTACGCCGGCCGGCGCGCGATGGTGCTCGCCGCCGAGCGGGCGGTCGCCGCGGGCGACAGCACCGTCCTGTTCGACGTCATGGACGAGAAGGACAAGGCGCGGGCGACCTCCGGGGTGTTCCTCGCGGCGCTGGAGCGCGGCGACCGGCTCGTCGCCGATCTGCTCGACGACGCGATCGAGGCGCTCGGTGCGGGGATCGCGTCGGCGGTGAACCTGCTGGATGTGGATGCCGTGGTGATCGGCGGCGGCCTGGCGGACAAGCTGGGGGAGCGGTTCCGCTACCGGGTCGACGCGGCCACCCGCCCCCACCTGTTCCTGCACCCGCCCCGGGTCGAACTGCTCGCCGCGGAGCTCGGCGATCCGGCCGGCGCGATCGGTGCCGGCATCCTGGCCCGTGAGCAGGCCTGAGCCCCGTATGCCCGAACCCCGCATCCCTGAACCTGGCACGCCTGAGCCCCCGCTGCCCGGATCCGCAACGCCCGGACCCCGCATGACGGTGTGCCCGCTCACGGGGCGTGTCGGGATGTGGACCGCGGTGCGCGAGCGGCGACCCCAACCGGTACCCGAGCGGCTGCTGCTCGACCCCGAGCCCCCCGCCTGTCCCTTCTGCACCTTCGACGACCCCGACCCGCGGCTGTTGCCCTTCGAGGCCAAGGTCGACGAGGTGCGCTGGTACGCGATGCGCAACCTCTACCCGCCGATCGACGGGGACACCGGCACCGCCGACCTCGCCTACGCCGAGGACCACGACCCGACGCTGACCCACGACCACGACGCGCTCGTCCCGCACTGGGCGGCGATGATCGCGGTGCAGCAGCAGCTCGCCGCCCGCAGCCCCGACCGGTGGTCCATGCTCTCCGCAGCGACGGGACGCAGCGCCGGTGCGTCGCAGCACCATCCCCACGGTCACGCGCTCACGCCGGCGGTCGTGCCGCCCGCGACGATCGAGCGGCAGCGCCGCTGGTCGGACGGCGAGGTGGCCCGGGTGCTGCTGGACGACGTGACGACCGTCGCGAACCAGGGCGGGGTCCGGCTGATCGCGGCGCCGGTGCCGCTCGGCCCCCTCGACCTGTGGCTCGTTCCCGAGGCACCTCAGCGCTTCCTCGAGGCCGACGGGCGGATCCTCGCCACGCTGATCGCCGCCTGGATCCACGGGGTGCACGGGCAGCTGCGCGCGGACGGGCAGCTCGACGGCGACCTCGACCCGCGCATCTCGCCCTTCGACGCCAAGGTGGTCGTGCATCCGGAGCTGCCCGACGGCACGGGGCGGTGGTGGGCCGAGCTCGCCGTGACCGATCGGCAGGCGCCCGGCGTCGCGGCCGTTCCCCTGGTCGACCTGCGCTACACCCCGGAGGTGCAGGCCGAGCGGTTCGCCGCGCACGTCCAGCGGGTGCCCTGATGCAACCGCGCTCCGAGGAGGAACGTCGCCGGCTGGGCGGCCGGTCCGCGCCCCCCGACGGCTGGGGCATCGTCCCGGCGTACGAGGACGCGTTCGGCGACTGGACCGAGGTGCCGCGCGCCACCCGTGACCGGCTGGTGACCGCGATGGGCGGTGACCCGGAGGCCGAAGGTCCACCCGGTGACGACGAGGTGCTGGTGATCCGGGTCGGGGAGTCCCCGGAGGTCACCGACGCGGTCGACGTCGTGCTCGAGGACGGCGAGGTGGTCGCGCTGGACGGGCGTCTGCCCTCGGACCTGCCGATGGGGTACCACGACCTGCGGCTGCGCGGCACCGACGCGACCCGGCGGCTGATCGTGAGCCCGGGTCGGGCCCTGCTGCCCGACCCGGCGGTGAGCTGGGGCTGGGCGGTGCAGGTCTACGCCCTGTGGTCGCACGACAGCTGGGGTGTCGGCGACCTCGGCGACCTCCGCGAGCTCGCCACGTGGTCCGCATCGGTCGGGGCCGGCACGCTCCTGATCAACCCGCTCGATGCGGTGACCCCGATCACCCCCCGGGTGACCAGCCCGTACTACCCGACCTCCCGGCGCTTCCTCGACCCGCTCTACCTGCGCATCGAGGACGTCCCCGGCGCCGAGCACGTCGACGGCCTCGACGCCCTCGCCGAACGTGCCCGCGGGAGCGCCAGCGACGGGCTGATCGATCGTGACGCGGTGTACGGCGCGAAGCTGGCGGCCCTCGAACGCATCTGGCGCGAGGCCCCCGATGCCGGCCAGGAGCCCGGCTTCCGGGCGATGGCGGAGCAGCGCGACGCGAGCCTGCGCTCGTTCGCGGTGTACTGCACCCTCGCCGAGCAGCACGGCTCCGGGTGGCGTGGTTGGCCCGCCGCGCTGTCGCACCCCGACGGCGCCGAGGTGACCCGCGTCGCACAGGCGCACGCCGACCGGGTGCGGTTCCACACGTGGCTGCAGTGGCTCTGCGAGGAGCAGCTCGCGCGGGCCGGCGAGCCGCTCGGGTTGCTCGGCGACCTGCCGATCGGCGCGGATCCCGACGGGTTCGACGCCTGGGACTGGCAGGACGTGCTCGCCGACGGGGTGACCGTCGGCGCCCCGCCGGACCAGCTCGGCCCCTACGGGCAGAACTGGATGCTGCCGGCCTTCGTCCCCTGGAAGCTGCGCGCGGCCCGCTACGAGCCCTTCGTCGCGCTCGTGCGCTCGGCCATGCGCCAGGTCCAGGGTCTGCGGATCGACCACGTCCTGGGGCTGTTCCGGCTGTTCTGGATCCCGCCGGACGGCGTGGCCGCGGACGGGACCTACGTGCGGATGCCCGCGGACGACCTGCTCGACATCCTCGCGCTGGAGTCCCACCGCAACGCGACCTTCGTCGTCGGCGAGGATCTCGGCACCGTCGAGGAGGGGGTCCGCGACGAGCTCGATGCCCGCGACATCCTCCGCTACCAGGTGTGGTGGTTCGAGGAGGATCCCCTGGAGGACTGGAGCGCCAAGGCGCTCGCCTCGGTGACCACCCACGACCTGCCGACCGTCGCCGGGGTGTGGGAGGGGACCGACGTCGCCGAGCTGCGCGCCATCGGGCACGATCCCGACGGGGTCTGGCACGCCGACCTGCGGCGCCGCATCGCCGCCGCCGCGCAGGTCCCGGAGGACGCGCCGGTCGAGGCNGCCATCGTCGGGCTGCACCGCCACGTCGCCACCGCACCCGACCGCATCGTGGTCGCCCAGCTCGACGACGCGCTCGCCGTGCCCCACCGCATCAACGTGCCGGGCACCGAACGCCCGGAGAACTGGTCGCGGCCGCTGCCCGTCCGCGTGGCGGACCTCGCGGGTCATCCGACGGTCCAGGCGGTCGCCGACGCGCTGGCGAGTGGCCGTCGGCGGCGGGTGTCGACGACCGGTGGCCCGCCGAGCTGACCGTGCTCCAGTTGGCTCCGGCACGGCCGGGGTGGCAGGCTCTGGTCCGTGCGCCGGGTTCGTTCGGCGCCTTCGGTCGAGGAGGACCCCGTGCAGCACCTGGACCAGGCCCGTGCCTTGACCTCCGCGATCCGGGACGTCATCGACACCGCNACCCGTGCCCTCGCCGCGCGATGCGAGCAGGACGGTCGCATCAGCACCTCGTTGATGGACGAGCACCAGACGGCCGTGTACGACCTGGCGACGGTCGCGTCGGCCCTGGCCGCCGCGGAGCACCTCGTCGTCCGGGGTGAGCACGGCGAGCTCGAGGCAGCGCTCGCGCTCGTGCTCGCCGCGGACGTCGCCGCGGAGCTGCGTGGCCGCATCGCGGGACGGGAGGCGGCCTGGGGGCTCGCGCCCGGTGTCCTGGACGACCAGGCCGACGCGCTCGCTGCCGGCCGCGACCCGCAGCTGGCGTCGATGGTCGCCGAGCAGGTCCTGAGGAGCGGCGAGGCCGGCAAGCGGCACCTCTCGGACGAGCTCGAGATGGTGCGCCAGACGTTCCGGCGGTTCTCGGACGAGCGCGTCAAGCCCGTCGCCGAGGAGGTCCACCGCCAGGACCTCGACCTGCCGGAGGAGGTCATCAGCGGGCTGGCCGAGCTCGGCTGCTTCGCGCTGTCGATCCCCGCCGAGTACGGCGGCATGTCGGAGGGCGGCGAGGACGAGCTGGTCAACATGGTCCTGGTCACCGAGGAGCTGTCGCGCGGCTCCCTCGGCGTCGCCGGGTCGCTGATCACCCGGCCCGAGATCATCGGCACCGCGATCCTCGAGGGTGGGACCGAGGCGCAGAAGAACGCCTGGTTGCCCGCGATGGCGGCCGGCGAGAAGATGTGTGCCGTCGCGGTGACCGAACCGAACGTCGGCTCGGACGTCGCCGGGGTGAAGGTCACCGCCACCCGCGACGGCGACGACTGGGTCCTCAACGGCGTCAAGACGTGGTGCACCTTCGGGGGCCGCGCGGAGTACCTGCTGGTCCTCGCCCGGACCGACGAGGACCGCTCGGCGGGACACCGTGGCCTGTCGCTGTTCGTCGTGGAGAAGGACGCCTACCCCGGCCACGCCTGGCGGGCGAGCAGCCCGACGGTGGTTCGATGGACGCGCGCGCCATCCCCACCCTCGGCTACCGGGGCATGCACTCCTTCGAGATCTCGTTCGACGGTTGGCGTGTCCCCCACAGTGCNCTGATCGGCGAGGACGACGGGCTCGGCANGGGCTTCTACCTGCAGATGAAGGGGTTCGCGACCGGACGNCTGCAGACCGCCGCCCGAGCCCAGGGGGTCATGCAGTCGGCCCTCGACGAGGCGGTCGGGTACACGCGGTCCCGTCAGGTGTTCGGGCAGGCGCTGGCCGACTACGAGCTCACGCGCACCAAGATCGCGCGCATGGCCGCCCTGTTGGCCGGGTGCCGCGCCTTCTCCCTCGACGTCGCCCGTCAGATCGCGCGCGGCGAGGAGCGCGGCCAGCTCGGCGCCTCCCAGGTCAAACAGTTCGCCTGCCGCGTCACCGAGTGGGTCACCCGCGAGTCGCAGCAGCTGCACGGCGGCTACGGCTACGCCGAGGAGTACACGGTCAGCCGGCTGTTCGTCGACGGCCGTGTGCTGTCCATCTTCGAGGGGGCCGACGAGGTCCTCGCCCTCCGCGTCATCGCGCGCGCGCTGCTGGGCGAGGCCCTCGCTACCGTGACCGCGTGATGCGGGCGTCGGTGGGCTACCTCCCGTCCCGACCGTGAGCCCGATGATCCGTACCGCTGGCGTCGTCGCCACCGGGGGAGTCCTCGCCCGTGCTCGAGTTCCATGACCTCCACCGCTCGTTCGGCGACGTCGTCGCCCTCGACGGGTTGTCGTTCACGGTCGCGCCGGGGGAGCTGTGCGGCTTCCTCGGCCCCAACGGGTCGGGCAAGACCACGGCGATGCGCTGCGCCGTCGGCGTCACCCAACCGGACGCCGGCTCGGTGACCTGGCAGGGCGGCCCCATCGACCTGGCGGTACGCCGCCGCACCGGCTACATGCCCGAGGAGCGCGGCCTGTACCCGAAGATGCGCGTCCACGAGCAGCTGGTCTACCTCGGCCGGCTCCACGAGATGTCGGCGGCGGACGCCGCGGCGAGCGCCACCCACTGGATCGACCGTCTCGGCCTCGCCGAGCGCGCCGACTCCGCGGTGGAGGAGCTCTCCCTCGGCAACCAGCAGCGCGTCCAGCTCGCCGTCGCGCTGGTCCACGACCCGGAGCTGTTGGTCCTGGACGAGCCCTTCTCCGGCCTCGACCCGATCGCGACCGACGTCATGAGCGAGGTGCTGCTCGAGCGGGCGCGAGCCGGTGTCGCCGTGGTGTTCTCCTCGCACCAGCTCGACCTGGTCGAGGGGCTGTGCGAGACCGTCGCGGTCATCTCGCGCGGACGACTCGTGCTCGGTGGCGAGGTCGCCGAGCTCAAGGCCGGCGGTGGTCGCCGCCTGCGCGTCGAGGTCGACGGCGGCACCGCGTGGACCCGTTCGCTCGGCAGCGACGTCGAGGTGGTGGCCGTCGATCACGGCGGCGCGACCGTGCTGCTGCCACCCGGCGCGGACGCGGGACCGGTGCTCGACGCGGCGCGCCGGCACGGCCGCCTCCTCGACGTCCACCTCGAGCAACCCCGCCTGTCCGAGCTGTTCCGCGACGCCGTCGGCAACGGCGAGGTGGAGCTCGATGACCAGCTGCGGTTCCGCTCAGCGGTGCGGCCGTGAGCTCGGTGCGCACGGTCCTGCTCATCGCCGGGCGCGAGGTGCGGCAACGGCTGCGCTCGAAGCTGTTCGTCTGGACCACGGTCGTGCTCAGCGTGCTGATGGTCGGCGCGTCGCTCATCCCGACGCTGATCTCGGCCTTCGCCCCGGGTGACGACGTGGCCGACATCGACCGGGGCGCGATGGTGGTCGCATCGGTCGGCGAGCTCGACGAGGCACGGGTCGCGGCGGTGACCTCGCAGCTCGGCCCCGTGGAGTTCGAGATCGTCGATGACGAGGCGGCCGCCACCGCGCTGCTCGACGATCGGGACAGCGAGGTCGAGCTCGCCATCGTCACCGGCGAGCGGGTGCTGGTGGCTGCGGACACCGGCCCCTTCGGTGGGCCCAACCAGGGCCGCGCCCGGTCGGTCGCCGAGGCACTCGCCCTGGTGGACCTGCTGGAGGCGGCCGGAGCGGCCGAGGTGGCTGACGAGGTCCTGGCGCTGACGCCGCTCCCGGTCGACGTCGTGGGTGCCGTCGATCCCGCCGAAGAGGTCGCGGGGATGCTCGTCGCCAACATCGGTGTCGTCTTCATCTTCGGGCTGCTGATGTTCTACGCCTCGATGATCGTCAACGGCATCATCGAGGAGAAGGGCAGCCGGGTCGTCGAACTGCTCGTCGAGGCCGTGCCCGTCAGGCAACTGATGAGCGGCAAGGTGCTCGGGATGGGGACGATCGCGGTCGGCCAGGCCCTGACGATCTTCCTGCCCGGACTGATCGTGCTGCTCGCCGCCAACCGTGCGATCCTGCCCCCCGGGCTCGGTGGCCAGGTCGCGATGACGGCCGTGTGGTTCGTCCTCGGGTACAGCTTCTACGCCCTGCTGTGCGCCGGGCTGGGAGCGCTGGTCTCGCGACCCGAGGAGGCCCAGGCGGTGCTCACCCCCGTGACGACGCTGGCGCTGCTCGGCTACTTCATCGGCTTCGCCGCGATCCAGGCGCCGGATGCGACCTGGGCGGTGATCGCCGGCTGGCTGCCACCGACCGCCCCGTTCGTGATGCTGGTACGGCAGGCGATCGGTGACCCGTCCCTGCTGGAGCTGGCGGGTTCGCTCATCGTGCTCATCGTCGGCATCTTCGCCGCGGCGACCGTCGCCGCACGGATCTACGAGGGCGGGATCCTGCGCGTCGGCGCCCGTGTCAGGTTCCGCGAGGCCTGGCGCAGCCGCACGATCTGAGCCGACCTGCCGTCGTCGTCCTCACGCCGTCGGTGGGAGCGTCGGCGGTCATCCACAGGTCGCAAGATCGCCGGTCCGGTGTCACACCGCTGGTCCATACTGCCTTCCATGACCACACCGACCATCACCTCATCCCCGGCGCCATCGAGCTCGCCCGATGGCGCCGGTGTCGACCACGCACCGCGTGGTGAGCGTCCGGGGGACGCGGCCACACCCGACGCCGTCCTCCCCATCCTCGCGGAGGTCCCGCTCCTGGGAACCGCGATCGATCTCGTCCGCACGATCGACCGGTCGGTCGCGCAGCTGCTCGATGTGCTGATCGAACTCGAGGATCACGACGTCGCCGAGCACACGACCGGGGTGGCGTTGGAGCAGTGGCTCGCGATCGCGGGCCGGCGTACCTCCTCGGACCGTCGGATGCTGCTCACCGCCTGCGACGTCCTGCGGCGCCTGCCGTCGCTGCGCATCGCCTTCTGCCAGGAGGGGGCGGTGTCCTGGGCGCAGACCCGGGCGGTCGCGTTGGCCGTGCATCGACTGCCCCGTGCCCTGGACGACACGATCGACGGCGAGCTGTCCCGCACCATCGACGCCTGTCGCGACGCCGATCCGGACACGTTGACCAGCGCCGTATCGCGCGCTGCACGGTCGTGGGACCCGGCCCCGACCCGCGAGGTGCAGGAGGCTGCGGATCGCGAGGAGTTCGTCGCGCTGCAGCCCCGGCTCGACGGTTCTGGCGGCAAGCTGTTCGGCGATCTCGGGCCGCTGAGCTTCGCGACCGTGGATGCCGCCCTCAGCTCGCCGCTGCGGCCGGACCGCACCGACCAGGCGCAGGATGCTGCCGTCGGCGAGGACCGGGGAGCGGATGGCTCCGACGCGGACGGTGCTGGTGCGCACGGTCATGGGGCGGACGGTCATGGGGCGGACGGTCATGACGCGGTTGGCCAGGGAGCGGGCCGCCTGGCCGATCACGCAGGCGCCGATCCGGACGGAGCTGCGGACGGGGGGCGGCTCCGCCCGGGACGACACCGAGCCCGTCGGCTCGTCGAGCTGTGCGATGCGAGCCTGAGTGCAGGGGATGGCACCGGGGCGAGCGTTGCGGGCGCGGCCGGATCACGGCCACAGCTGCTGCTGCGGATGGAGCTCGACAGCCTCCTCGACCGCGACGCGATGCCCGCGGAGCTGCTGACGCGGCTGACGGGCGGCAAGCTCTGGCTCGATGCCGCCACCGCCCGGCGGTTGGTCGACGAGCGCGGCGCGGATCTGCGTGCGGTCGTCCTCGACGACCGCGGCAGGGTGGTCGGCGTCGGGCGTCGGAGCCGGATCGCCACGGACTGGCTGGTCGACGCGACGTTGGCGCTGCACGACACCTGTACCTACCCGGGCTGTGTCATGCCTGCTCGCCGGTGCCAGACCGACCACGCGCGGCCGTGGCACCCCACCGGGCCCGCTGAGCTCCCAGGTCGCACCGACATCGATCAGCTCGCGCCGCTGTGCGAACACCACAACGGCACCAAGGAGGCGGGAGGCTGGCGTGCCAGCCAGTCCGCCGATGGGAGCCGCCGCTGGGAGCACCAACGCTCCGGCCTGACGACGATCACCCGGCCCGCGACCTGGCGTCCGAAGGTCGACGAGCGCGGCACGAGCGAGAGCAGCCCCGCAGAGGCTCCTGGTCCGCTGCGCGAGCGTCGAGCCCCGTACCTGGCCCGCGAACGCCCACCGCCCTACGTGGCACGCGAACGCCCACCGCCGTACCTGGCACGCGAACGCCCGCTGCCCTACGCAGCACGTGCTGGACCGCCGCAGATGCCGTCTGTGGCGCGTGAGCGCCCGCCGCCGTACCGAGCACGTGCCAGTCCGCCGCCGGCGCCCCTGGCACGTGAGTGCCCGCCGCCGGCGCCCGTGGTGCGTGCGCGACCGCGGTCGTGCTCCACCGGCGGCCGACCCTCCCTCGACCACCCTCGTCCACCACGCCTCCCTCATCGACGCCGCGGAGGTCCGCTGGTGGGCGATGCCGACCTGTCCAGACACGGCTGGTCGCAGCACCGTGCACGGCGACGGGTGAGGTTGCGGCCGATGGGTGCTGTTGACGGGTGCTGTTGACGGGTGCTGCGGACATCGGTTGGAGCCGCTGACCGGCTCCCGGTAGCCTGTCCCCAGAGCAACGGCGCTCCCGCAGTTCCTGCGGGGCGCCGTTTTCCGTTGTTCAGGGCATGTGGCCGGGCGCAGGCACGAGATCCGCGTCGTGAGCCGAGGTCGTGAGCCCAGGAGGAGCACCCAACGTGACCGCACCATCGCAGCTTCCACCCACGACCCGCGTGCGTGCCGACCTTGGCGCCTACGACCCGCGCGCCGAACGGGATGCCTGTGGCATCGGCTTCGTCGCTCACGCGGACGGTCAGCCACGGCGGGCGATGGTGCAGATGGCGCTCGATGGGCTCGCTGGTGTCAAGCACCGCGGCGCGGTCGCGGCGGATGCACGCTCCGGGGATGGTGCTGGCCTGCTCACCCAGATCCCGCGTGAGCTGACCGCGGCCTGGGCCGAGGAACTCGGCGTAAGCGACGTCGCCGCCGACGATCTCGGGTTGATCTTCCTGTTCCTCGAGCCGGGCGAGGACGACGCGGCCGTGACGTCACGCCAGCAGGCGAAGGACGCGGTGGCCGAAGCCTGCGTGGACCAGGACATCCGGCTGATCGGTTGGCGTGACGTGCCGACCGACCTCGACGCGATCGGGGACATCGCTCGCTCCGCCCTCCCGGCACTGGTCCAGGCGGTGATCGCCCGGCCGAACGGGGTGGACGACGAGGAGGCCGAGCGGGCCGCGTACCGTGTCCGTCGGCAGGCCCGCAAGGCCTGCGAGGCCGCCGACGTCCGCTACTACGCGACGTCCTGCTCCTTCCGCACGGTGACCTACAAGGCGATGGCCGACGCCGACCAGCTCGACGTGTTCTACCCGGACCTGCAGGACGAGCGGTTCACCTCCGCGCTGGCGATCTTCCACTCCCGCTTCTCCACCAACACGACGCCGACCTGGGAGCGCGCCCAGCCCTTCCGGATGCTGTGCCACAACGGCGAGATCAACACGATCCAGGGCAACGTCGCCCTGATGCGCGCGCGGGAGGGCGAGCTGGTCGCCGGATCGCTGTCGATCGACGGGACCGACTGGGTCGATCCGGCCCTGATGACCCCGATCATCGACCTCGACCAGTCCGATTCCGCCAAGCTCGACGGCGCGCTGGAGCTCCTCGTCCGAGGTGGCCGCGACGTGCGTCACGCGCAGGCGATGCTCGTGCCCCAGGTCTGGGAGGGGGCGCGCGACGTCGAGCCGGAGATCCGCGACTTCTACCGCTACCACAGTGGCTTGATCGAACCCTGGGACGGACCGGCCGGCCTGATCTTCACCGACGGGCGTCGCGTCGGTGCGTCGCTCGACCGCAACGGGCTCCGACCGCTGCGCTACCACGTCTGTGAGGACGGCATCGTCGTCGCCGCCTCGGAGGTCGGTGCGGTCACCACCTCGCTGCCGACCGACGCTCCCGACCATCACGGTCAGACCCGCCGCGAGCGGCTCGGCCCGGGCCAGATGCTGTGCGTCGATCCCGATGAAGGCGGGCTGCAGGAGGACCGCGAGATCAAGCTGCAGCTCGCGAAGAACGCGCCGTACGGCACGTGGCTCGAGGCCAACCTGGCCCGGGTGAAGTCGGGGCATCCGGTCGAGGGGGCGCCTGAGGATCTGCAGCAGCGGCAGGTCGCCTTCGGGATCACCAAGGAGGAGATCACCTCGATCCTGCGACCGATGGCGACGCAGGGCAAGGAGACGACCTCCTCGATGGGGGACGACACCCCGATCGAGCCGCTCAGCCGGGTGCGCCGGCCCGTGTCGCACCTGCTCAAGCAGCGCTTCGCCCAGGTCACCAACCCGCCGATCGACCACAACCGCGAGCACGAGGTCATGAGCCTGCGGACCCTGCTCGGCCCGCGGCAGCCGCTGCTCACCGAACGACCCGAGGCGGCGCGGCTCGCGGAGCTCGGCTCGTTCTTCCTCTACCCGGACGGGATCCAGCGCATCGTGTTGGATCCCGCGATCCGGTTCTCGGTGCAGGCGGTCGACGCCACCTTCCCGGTGGAGGACGGCGTCGACGGTCTGGTGGCTGCGCTCCACCGGCTCGGGAGCGAGGCGGTCGAGCACGTCGAGGCGGGTGCGGGCATCGTCGTGGTGTCCGACGTCGGCGTGGACGAGCAGCGCTGCAGGGTCCCGATCCTGCTGGCCGTCGGCGCGGTGCACCAGCGTCTGCTGCGCGAGGGTCTGCGCACGCGTACCTCGCTCGTCGCCGAGACCGACGAGGCCCGGGAGACCCACGACATGGCCACGCTGCTCGGCTTCGGGGCGGACGCGCTCGTCCCGCGGCTGGTGCTGCAGACGATCGCGGACCTCGCTGACGAGGGACGCATCGGGGGCGACAGCCCGAGCGCCAGCGTCGCGCAGGAGCGCTACCGCAACGCCTGTGAGGACGGCGTCCTCAAGATCATGTCCAAGATGGGCATCTCGGTGCTCGACAGCTACCGCAGCGCGCAGATCTTCGAGGCGATGGGGCTCGGGCCCGACGTGGTGGAGCTGTGTTTCGACGGGGTGGTGTCAACGCTCGGGGGGCTGTCGCTGTCGGACATCGCGGAGGACGTGCTCGGCCAGCACGAGGACGCGTTCGGCCCGCTCGACCGACGTGGCGAACCCCACGAGGTGCCGGACCTCACCAGCCCCGGCATCATCAAGTACAAGAAGGGCGGCGAGTTCCACGACATGAACAAGCCGGTGGTCGACGCCCTGCACGACGTGCTCGGTCTCGGACGCAAGCCGGCGACCGACCCCTTCGAGCTCGAGGAGGCCGGGCAGGAAGGCGTCGACGGACGCACCGCCGAGATCCTGCGAGCGGCGGTCGAGCAGGGGCGCACCGACCTGTACGAGACCTTCGCCGAGCGGGTCCAGAGCCGCGAGCCGGCCTACCCCCGCGACTTCCTGGTGCCGAGGTCCGCGGGCGATCCGGTCCCGCTCGACGAGGTGGAGCCGGTCAGCGCCATCACGCGCCGTTTCTCCACCGGTGCGATGTCGCACGGCGCGTTGTCGTCGGAGGCCCACGAGACGCTCGCCGCCGGGCTCAACATGATCGGCGGTCGCGCCAACTCCGGCGAGGGCGGTGAGGACCCCGCGCGCTTCGCGACCCGCGGGACCGCGCGCGATCTCGATTGCCGCATCAAGCAGGTGGCGTCCGGACGGTTCGGGGTGACGCCGCAGTACCTCGCCAACGCCCACATGCTGCAGATCAAGATGGCACAGGGATCCAAGCCCGGCGAGGGCGGGCAGATCCCGGGACACAAGGTCACCGACGAGATCGCGCGGCTGCGCCACACCATGTCGGGCGTGACCCTGATCAGCCCGCCGCCCCACCACGACATCTACTCCATCGAGGACCTCGCGCAGCTGATCTTCGACCTCAAACAGGTCAACCCCGACGCCGAGGTGGATGTCAAGCTCGTCGCGGAGGCGGGGATCGGCACCATCGCCGCGGGCGTCGTCAAGGCGCTGGCGGACTCGATCCACATCTCCGGCAACGACGGCGGGACGGGTGCGTCCCCGCTGTCCTCGATCCAGCACGCGGGTCTGCCGTGGGAGCTGGGCCTCGCGGAGGTGCAGCACAGCCTGCGGACCAACGGGCTGCGCAGCCGGGTCAAGCTGCGGATCGACGGCGGCATCAAGACCGGTCGTGACGTCGTGCTCGCGGCGCTGCTCGGTGCCGACGAGGTCTCGTTCGGGACCGCCGCGTTGTTCGCCGAGGGCTGCATCATGGCGCGAGCGTGTCACCGGGACACCTGTCCGGTCGGGATCGCGACGCAGCGACGGGACCTGCGCGACAGGTTCGTCGGAACCCCGGAGATGGTCGCCGGCTACCTCACGATGGTGGCCGAGGAGGTGCGTCGCCTCCTCGCCTCGCTCGGCATGCGCAGCCTCGACGAGGCGATCGGTCGGGTGGACCTGCTCGACCGTCGCACCGACCTCCAGGGTCGCGCGCGACGCATCGACGTCAGCCCGCTGCTCCAGGACCCCGGCGTCGGGGAGCGGCACTTCCTCGCACGCGAACCGATCCAGGACCCGCGTAGCGAGCTCGGTGACCGGGTGTTCGAGGACGCCCTGGAGACCGTGTTCCTCGGCGGCATCGTCGAGTACACCTACGACATCACCAACGCGGACCGCACCGTGGGTGCCCGGCTCGGCGGCGCGGTCGGGCTCGAGTTCGGTCAGGAGCCGCCGGCCGGCCTGGCCCGGCTGCGCTTCACCGGATCGGCGGGCCAGTCCTTCGGCGCGTTCGTCAGCGACGGTGTCGAGCTGGTCCTCGACGGCGAGGCCAACGACTACGTCGGCAAGGGACTCGGCGGAGGTCGGATCGTCATCCGCGCGCCGGAGGACGACGTCGGCGATCCGGTGCTGGTCGGCAACACCGTGCTGTACGGCGCGACCGGTGGGGAGCTGTTCGTCGCGGGACGCGGGGGCGAGAGGTTCGCGGTGCGTAACTCCGGTGCCACGGCGGTGATCGAAGGCACCGGCGACCACGCGTGTGAGTACATGACCGGGGGGACCGTGGTGGTCCTCGGGCCGACCGGCCACAACGTCGGGGCGGGCATGTCGGGCGGTGAGTGCTTCGTCTACGACGCCAAGGGGGACGTGCTCGCCCGGGTCAACCGGCAGCTGGTGGAAGCACGACGGCCCGATGGCTACCAGCTGGACGCGGTCCGGGAGCTGATCGAGCGGCACGCGGTGGTGACCGGGTCCGCACGGGCCGCCCGGCTGCTCGAGGCCTGGCACGACACGGCGAACGGGTTGTGGCGGATCGCGCCGAAGACCGAGCTCGAGCGGGTGGCATCGGCCGAGGCGGCGGGCAGCAAGGCCGACTGACCGACGGTTCCGTGCCGTGCACCTGTAGGTGCCGTGTGACGAGGTCGGGATGCACGACCGCTGGGATGCACGACCGCCGGGATGCACGATGGCGGGCCACCTCCTGGTGGCCCGCCATCGTGGTGTGGCGTCGCGGTGACGGTCACCGGACGGGGGCACGGTCCGGCAGGACCACGACGGGTTCGTTGGCCAGTCGGACCGCCACCCGCACCAGGACCTGGGCGGCGCGGTTGCGCAGGCGGCCGGGAGGGCGTGGGCGTCGCGCCAGACCTTCCCGGTGCTGATGCGCACGCACGGCGTCGCCCAGACGCTGGTGGTAGAGCATCATCAGGTGTTGGGGGTGCTGCTGCTGCATGGTGCTGCCTTCCATGAGGGTGGGAGAGGCGTCCTCCGACGGTTCCCTCATGGAGCGACACGAGAAGAGCCGGCGGAGGACCGCCGGCTCCCGGGAGATACGAGCAGGCGGACCTAGGTGG
>SL_3KL_010_SEDDRAFT_10001605_pt1 | contig 20645 bp, 16 predicted proteins | sample SodLakKL_010_SED_2_FD_10381 | JGI IMG/M metagenome (IMG submission 10381) | reverse complement strand
GGAGCCGTAAGCGCCAACGCGTGAGCGTCATCGGCGGCGGTAACGTCGGCTTCATGGTGGCCGAGGAGCTCCTCGAGTACGGCGCCGACGTCACCATCATCGAGCAGGGCGAGGCCCGCTCCGACAAGCTCGCGGCGTTGCTCCCGAAGGCGCTCGTGCTCCGGGGCGACGGCACCGACCTCGAGCTGCTCGAGCAAGAGCGCATCGAGGACTCCGACGTGGTGGTAGCGGTCACCTCCGACGACGCCGCCAACCTGCTGATCTCGCTGCTCGGCAAGCAGTTGGGGGTGCCGAAGGTGATCACGCGCGTCGGTTACGCGCGCAACCGGCGGCTGTTCGAGCGCGTCGGCATCGACGCGCCGCTCACGCCCCGTACCGCGGCGGTGCAGGAAGTGCTGAACTGGCTGAAGCTCGACGAGGTCGACCACCTGGCGACGATCGAGGACCGCGCCGAGGTGATGGAGGTCACGTACCCGCGGAAGGCGCGGTCCGGCAAGGTGAGTGAGCTCGGCTCGCCGCCGCGCTCGCTGATCGGCGCGATCCTGCGCGGGCACCGCGCCATCGTGCCGCGCGGCGACACCACCATCCAGCCTGGCGATCACCTGTTCCTGATCACCACCCCGGACAACGTCGACGCGGTCGAGGCCTGGTTGGAGCGGCACGAGCGCGGCTCGACCTTCTGACATGCCACGCGGCAATCGCGGTCGCTTCGCACCGTTCGTCATCGGGACCGGCCTGCTGGCCCTGACGGCTGCGCTGCTGGCGTTCGCGCTGTACGCCGCGATCATCGGCGACCCCCCCGGCCCCTTCCTGGTGACCGGGCTCCTGGCCGGCACGCTGGGGCTGCCGACGCGCCTCTACGGCCGTTCGGGCCAGGAGCCGAGTCGGCGCGAGGCGCTGATCGGCGTGTTGCTGCTGTGGTCGCTCATCCCCGCCGTGGGCATCGTCCCGTACGTGCTCGGGGCCGGTATGACGCCGCTGAACGCCTTCTTCGAGTCGATGTCGGGGTTCACGGCAACCGGCGCGACGGCGATCGGGGACTTCGATGCCGTGCCGGCGGCGCTCTTCATGTGGCGCGCCTTCACCCAATGGATCGGCGGCATCGGCATCGTGGTGGTGTTCGTCGCGGTGTTCCCGCAGCTCGCGATCGCGGGCCGCCAGATCTTCAACGCCGAGCTGCCGGGGCCGACCGAGGAGCGCATCACGCCGCGGCTGCGCACCACGGCGCTGGCCGTGCTGTCCCTGTACGTCGGTCTCTCCGCTGCGTGCGCCTTCGCCTACGTCTTGGCCGGAATGGACCCGTACGCGGCCGTCGCGCACGCGTTCACGACCGTGGCCGCGGCCGGTTTCTCGCCCGAGGCGCGGTCGTTCGAGGCCTACGGCGCCGCCGTCGACTGGGTGGCGATCACGTTCATGTCGCTGGCGGCGGTGAACTTCGCGCTGCTGTTCCGCGCGTTCATGGGTCGACCGCGCGACCTGGCGCGCGACCCGGAGCTGCGTGCGTACGTCGTCATCGTGCTGATCGCCGGCTCGCTCTTGTCGTTCCACCTGATCGGCACGTACGAGGGAGCCGAGGTCCTCCGCCACAGCTTCTTCCAGACGATCTCGATCCTCACCACCACCGGCTACGCCTCGGCCGACTTCGACGCCTGGCCCGACGCCGCGCGCGCCACGCTATTGCTGCTCATGTTCGTGGGCGGCTCGGCCGGCTCCGCAGCGGGCGGCATCAAGGTGATGCGCTGGCTGATCCTCGGGGCGCACACGGTCCGCGAGGTCCGGCGGGCGTTGCACCCGCGCGCCATCTTGCCCCTCAACGTCGGGCTGCGAACCATACCGGAGGAGGTGCTGCGTGCGATCGGGGCGTTCCTCATGCTCTACGGCGCGCTGCTGGTGGGCTCGGCCACGCTGCTCGTGTACCTGGGCACCGACTTCCTCACCGCATTCAGCGCGGCCGCGGCCACGGTCGGGAACGTCGGTCCGGGCCTCGGCGCGGTCGGGCCGATGGGGTCGTACGACGCGCTGCCGGCGGCGGGTCGGGCGGTGTTGATCTTCAACATGTTCGCCGGGCGCCTCGAGGTGGTGAGCGTGTTCGTCCTGTTCACGTTCCGCTGGTGGCGTCTCCCGCGGCGCCTCGAGCGGGGCCCGCGCCGTGAGGCGCGCGCTTCTCGGCGCCAACGGTCGTGAACACGCGGGCTCGAGGCCGTTACGCTCCGCTGCTCATCTCCGTCACCTGTCTTGGCCTGAGTCTCGTGCTGGCTCTCTTCGCCGTCGCGGCGCTCGCTCGCAATGAGCCCTGGCGCGGCTTCGTCGTCGCCGCTACCCTTGCCGGCGTGATGGGTGGCGCACTGCTCAGCGTCGGCCGATCGGGGCGCGAACCGAGTCGGCGCGAGGCGTTGCTCGCGGTGCTGGCGGTGTGGGGCGTCGTACCGCTCATCGGCGCCATCCCGTTCACGATCGACGGCCCGCTCGGGCCGCTCGACGCCCTGTTCGAGTCGGCCTCGGGCTTCACGACGACCGGCGCCACCATGCTCACCGACTTCTCGGTCGTCTCGCACACGCTCTTCTTATGGCGCGCCGTGACGCAGTGGATCGGCGGCATAGGCATCATCGTGCTGTTCATCGCGACCTTCCCGCAGCTCGCGATCGCCGGCCGGCAGCTGTTCGTGACCGAGGCGCCGGGTCCGGAGACCGACCGCTTCCTCCCGCGCCTGCGCTCCACCGCCATGGCCATCCTGCTCGTGTACGGACTGCTCACGGTGGCCTGCGCGTTCGCGTACCGTCTCGCCGGCATGTCGCCCTTCGACGCCGTCGCGAACGCCTTCACGACCCTGTCGGCCGGCGGCTTCTCGCCGGCAGCGCGCTCGTTCGAGGACTACGGCCCGGCCTTGAGCTGGGTCGGCGCCGTGTTCATGCTCTTCGCCGGTGCGAACTTCGCCCTGGTCTACCGCGCCTTCGCCGGGCGACCGTGGGCGCTGTGGAACGATCCGGAGTTCCGGACGTACGTAGCCGTGCTCGCAGCGGGAGCGCTGGGGCTGAGCGCGCTGCTGGCGGCGCAGTACGGCTGGGGCGAGGCGCTTCGTCACGGTGTCTTCCAGGCGCTCTCGATCACCACCAGCACGGGCTACGCCTCGGCCGACTTCGCCGAGTGGCCGACGGCGACGCACGGCTTGCTCGTGGCCATGATGCTCATCGGCGGCTCGGCTGGCTCCGCCGCGGGCGGCGTGAAGGTGGTGCGCTGGCTGATCCTGGCGCGCGTCACGACACGCGAGGTGCGCCACATCATGCATCCGCGGGCAGTGCTCCCCGTGCGCCTCGGAACGCGCATCGTGCCGGACGACGTGATCCGGGCCGTCTCTGCGTTCATCACCCTGTACGTCGTGCTCCTCGTCATCACTGCGGTCGGCCTCGTCCTGCTCGGCAGCGACGAGGTCACGGCGCTCTCAGCTGCCCTCGCGACGCTGGGCAACATCGGCCCCGGCTTCGCCGGCGTCGGACCCATGGCGAGCTACGCCGAACTGCATCCGGTGGCGAAGGCATGGCTCACGTTCGCGATGATCGCCGGCCGCCTCGAAGTGGTGACGGTGTTCGTCGTGTTCACGCGTGCCTGGTGGCGGCGGCCGTCGCGGCACGCGCTGCGCTAGCGACCGGCAGCGCCGGCGCCGGGCGTCGGGTATGCTCCCCACCACCACGCGAGCCCGCGCCGGGCGCCGTTCGCGCCGGCTCGCTCGGCGCCGTAGCGGGCGTGTCCACGCGTGCCGCGCGCACACTCTCGGAGGCCAGACATGAGCGATCACATCACCTCGATGCTGCACGAAGACCGCCGTTTCCCGCCCGCTCGCGGCTTCCGCAACAACGCTCGATTGCACAGCCTGGCCGAGTACGAACGCTTGTACCGGCGCTCGCTCGACGAACCGGACGCGTTCTGGTCGGAGGCCGCCGACGAGCTGCACTGGTTCGACCGCTGGCACACCGTGATGGAGTGGGAGGAGCCGCACGCACGTTGGTTCGTCGGCGGCACCACCAACCTCGCCTACAACTGCCTCGATCTGCAGGTCGAGAAGGGGTTGGCGAACAAGGTGGCCCTGTTCTGGGAGGGCGAGCCCGGTGATCGGCGCGTGATCACGTACGGCGACATGCTCGCCGAGGTGTCGCGCTTCGCCAACGTGCTCAAGAGCCGCGGCGTGCAACGCGGCGACCGCGTGGCGATCTACATGCCGATGATCCCTGAGGCCGCCGTGGCGATGCTGGCGTGCGCCCGCATCGGTGCCCCGCACTCCGTGGTGTTCGGCGGTTTCTCGTCGCACGCTCTGGCGGATCGGGTGGTGGACACCGAGGCGAAGGTGATCATCACCGCCGACGGTGGCTATCGACGAGGCCAGGTGCTGCCGCTGAAGCCGGCCGTCGACGAGGCGCTGCCGCGCTGCCCGTCCGTCGAGACGGTGATCGTGGTGCGGCGCGCCAAGAACGACGTCGACATGGAGCCCGGGCGCGACATCTGGTACCAGGACGCGATGCGGCACGCCTCGCCGGTGTGCCCCCCGGAGCGCGTCGACAGCGAGCACCCGCTCTTCGTCCTCTACACCTCCGGCTCGACGGGCAAGCCCAAAGGCGTGCTCCACACCACTGGTGGCTACCAGACGTTCACCTACCTCACGTCGCGCTACGTGTTCGACCTGCAAGCCAACGACGTGTTCTGGTGCACCGCCGACATCGGCTGGATCACCGGCCACAGCTACGTGGTGTACGGGCCGATGCTCTCGGGCGCGACGCAGGTGATGTACGAGGGAGCCCCCACGTACCCCGCCCCCGATCGCTTCTGGGAGCTGATCGAGCGCTACCGCGCCACGATCTTCTACACCGCTCCGACGGCCATCCGCGCCTTCATCAAGACCGGCGAGGAGCACCCCGCCAAGCACGACTTGTCGAGCCTCCGCCTACTCGGCACGGTCGGCGAACCGATCAACCCCGAGTCGTGGATGTGGTACCGGCGCGTGATCGGCGGCGACCGCTGCCCGATCGTCGACACCTGGTGGCAGACCGAGACGGGCGGCATCATGATCACCACGCTGCCGGGCGTGCACGACGCCAAACCCGGATCGGCCGGACTGCCGTTCTTCGGGGTCGAGCCGGCGGTCGTCGACCTGACGGGCGCCGAGGTCGAGCCCGGCCAGGGTGGCTACCTGGTCCTCAAGCGGCCCTGGCCGTCGATGCTGCGCACCGTGTACGGCGACGACGAGCGCTACAAGCAGGAGTACTGGAGCGAGGTGCCCAACGTCTACTTCGCCGGCGACGGCGCCCGCCGCGACACCGACGGCTACCACTGGATCATGGGGCGCATCGACGACGTCCTGAACGTCTCCGGACACCGCCTCGGCACGATGGAGATCGAGTCCGCGCTGGTCTCGCACCCGGCGGTGGCCGAGGCCGCGGTGGTCGGTCGCCCCGACGACCTCAAGGGGCAGGCCGTGGTGGCGTTCGTGACGCTCGAGGGCGAGGTCCGGGGCGACGAGAAGCTGCGCTCGGCGTTGCGCGACCACGTCGCCAAGGAGATCGGCGCGATCGCCAAGCCCGACGACCTGCGCTTCGCCGACGCGTTGCCCAAGACGCGCTCGGGCAAGATCATGCGCCGACTGCTGCGCTCCATCGCCAGTGGTGAGGCCACCACCGGCGACACCAGCACGCTCGAGGACCGGGCGGTGGTCGAGCGGCTGTTGCGCGACGACGGTTGAACGCGCTGGCACGAGCATCACGTTGAGCGTGCTGGTACGAGCAAGAACGGGTCGGGGCCGTCGCATGACGCGATGGCCCCGACCCGTGTTCGTGTGTCTTACCTGAACGCCTCCGTGCACCGCTCGGTGGCCGTCACCTGACGTGACTCAGTAGCCGCTGCGGACGCCGCCGCGGCCGTGCTCGGGGTCCTGACCGCGCTGACCGATGCTCTCGGCGCGGCGGTAGAGCTCCCGCTCGAGCTGAGACGGCTTGCCCTTCAGCGAGGGGGTCTCGCTCAGGATGAGCGCGGCCACGCCGCTGGCGTGCGGGGCGGCCATGCTGGTGCCGGCCGACCAGTACCAGCTACCGTTGCCGGTGCTGAAGACGAGGTCGAAGACCCAGCACGGGCGCAGCAGACCTGCGACGGTGCAGTTTTCGTCGCCCGGGTAGATGAAATCGCCGCCCGGTGCGGAGACGTCGATGGCCGACCGGCCGTAGTTCGAGTAGCTGGCAAGGTTCTCGAGGAACGTGTTCAGCGGGTCGGTGGCCCAGCCGATGGGCGCGGTGGCGGAGACGCTCACGACGCGGTTGATGTCGGCCGGCAGCACGAGCAGGTCGGCGGTCGTGTCGCGGTCGAGTCCGCTGTTCCCGGCCGACGTCACGTACAGCGTGCCCGCATGGGTGCCGTAGTTGGCGATCCGCTGCATGAACACGCGCAGCTCGGCGACCTCGCGGGCGGAGATACAGCCCTGGTCATCGCACACGCCACGCTGTGGAATCGCCGCGCCCAAGCTCATGTTGGCGATATCGGCGCCGACGTCGGCGGCGTAGACCATCGCCGCACCCACGTCCGCGAAGCTTCCCGAACCTGTGTCGCCGAGCGCCTTGAGCAACACGAGTTCGGCGTCCGGCGCCACGCCGATGATGCCGAAGTCGTTCTGGGCCGCGGCGATGGTTCCGGCGACGTGGGCACCGTGGCTGAAGGGATCCGGCAGCGCGTACTGCAGCGTCTCTCCCGCGACGAAGTTCAGTGACAGTTCGAAGTTGATGTTGGGTACCAGGTCGGGGTGCGTGAGATCGAAGCCGCCGTCGATCACGGCCACGCGCGCGCCCTCACCGCGTGCGCCCTCCGCCCAGGCGGCGGTCGCACGGACCGGCACGTGCCCCCACTGCAGGTCGAAGAAGAAGTCCGCCGAACCCGAGAAGGGTGGGTCGCCAACGTCGGGTTCGAACGCCATCGTCGTGGTGGGCTCCTGCCACTGCACCACGACGTCGCGTACGACGACGTCACCGAAGCGGCGGTAGGCGCGGGGATCGCTCGTCTCCACGACGGCGAAGCCGGCGGCCGGTTGGAAGACGATCAGTCGGTCGCCCGCCCGGGCCGCATGGGCGTCGAGACCACGCAGCACGCCGCTACGGCTCACGATGAAGCGCTGTGGGCCGGTGGAGAGCCGGCTCAGCTCGGGCTCGGGGAAGGCCGCAAGCGTGATCGAGCCGTCGTCGTAGTCCCACCAGTGCTGGACGTCGGCTTGCGGCTCCTGCATCGGACCGCACGCCGCCAGGACGAGAACTAGGGCTGCCAGGCCCACCATCCAACGGATCTGCATGATTCCTCCTCCGAACATGTGCTGAGCGCACGGGTAGGACACACCGCGAGGGCCGTATCTCCGGTCACGATGACCGGCTCCCACGTACGGTCCGATTGCGCACGGCGTGCTCCCTCAGTGATAGCACATTTGCCGCTGCACGGTCCGCCTCACGATTGCCGTGCACGCGTACGCCCACCGCGAGCGCGTACGCGCAGTTCCGCGATGAGCATCGCCACGATCACGAGCGCGCCGCCGGCCCATCCCACCGGACCGAGCACCTCGCCAACGAGCCACCACGCGAACAGCGACGCGAACACTGGTTCGAGCACGAAGATGATCGCCGCCACCGGCGCCGGAACGACACGCTGGGCGTACGTCTGCAGCCAGGCGACGAGCGCGGTGGCGACCAGGGCCAGGTAGGCGATCGCGAGGTACGTGCCGAGCGGCACGTGGGCGAGCTCCCCGAGCTGTGGTGCGGCCCATAGCCAGGCCAAGACGGCCATCGGTACGTGCTGCATGCCGGCCAACGAGGCGACGTTGGCACGGCCGGCCACCTGACCCAGGTAGACGATGTACAGCGCGTACGAGAGGGCCGTGAGCAGCGTCCACAGGTCGCCGGCGTTGACGCCCTGCTCCTGACCGCCGCGCAGGGTCAGCAGCGCCAAGCCGGCGAGGGCCACCACGCTGGCGAGGTAGACGCGCGGTGCGATGCGCTGCCGGAACCAGACCGCTGCCACCAGAGGCGTCAGGACGACGGCGAAACCGGTGATGAAGGCCGACCGCGAGGCGGTCGTGATCGACAGGCCGAGCGTCTGCGTGGCGAAGCCCGCGAACGCCAACAGGCCGAGCCAGAGCGCTGGTGCGAGCGCGCGGCGGTCGAACCGCACGAAGGCGAAGCAGGCCGCGGCGAGCGAGAAGCGCAGCGCCAGCAGCAACGGCACTGGGATCGTCTCGAGCGACCCCTTGACGACCACGAAGGTCGTGCCCCAGACGACGGTGATCCCGATCAGGGTGATGACGCCGACTGGGAAGGTCACGAACGCGATGCTCCCACGCCACCGGGCCGGCGTGCAACCGGAGGCGCAGGTATGCTGGCGGCATGTCGATGATCCTCGTGGGCCACGGGCTGGACGCACACCGGCTGGTCGCTGGCCGAGCGCTCGTCCTGGGTGGCCACACCATCGACGGGGCGCCGCGCGGCGCCGAGGCCCACTCCGACGGCGATGTCCTCCTGCACGCCCTGGCCGACGCGCTGCTGTCGACCCTGGGTATCGGCGACATCGGTGACGCCTTCCCGCCGAGCGATCCGCGCTGGCGCGACCTCGACTCACGCGCCATCCTCACGCACGTGCTCGAGCAACTCGAGACGCACGTTCCCGGGCATGCGCTGACGAACGTCGCCGGGGTCATCGTCCTCGACGCACCGAGGCTCGGCCCCCACCGCGCCGCCATCCAAGACGCGCTCGCAGGGCAACTCGGGCTGCCCTGCGAGCGCGTCGGGATCACGTTCAAGACCAGCGAGGGGTTGGCACCCGACCACGTTCAGGCGTCGGTGACGGTGCTGCTGTCGGTCCCCTGAGCAGCGCGCCCAAGCCGAGCGTCAGGGCAGGTCGACGAGCACGTCTTCACCCTCGACGGTCACGGCGTAGCGCGCCAGCGGCTTGATCGCCGGCATCGTGGGCCGGCCGGTCTCGAGGTCGAAGCGCGCCCCGTGGTGGCAGCACACCAGCGCGCCATCGTCGAGGCTGCCGTCGTGAAGGGGGAAGCGGGCGTGGGTGCAGCGATCCGGGACGGCGTACCAGCCGCCCCGATGCCGCACCACGACGAGCTCTTGGCCGGCCAGTTCGAGGGCGGTCAGGCTCTCGTCGGCGAAGTCGGTGACGCTGCCAGCGCGGTGTCGTGCCACGTCAGAGCTTCTCCTTGACGCCTGGAACGCCGAGCTTGGCCTGCACCACGCGCTCGACGTACTCGGCCACCTTCGGCAGCGTGACGCGGCTCATGACCTCGTAGAGGAACCCGGTGACGAGCACGTGCTCGGCCACCTCTGGGCGCAGGCCGCGCGACATCAGGTAGAAGCGCTGGTCCTCGGGCACGGGACCGGTGGTGGAGCCGTGCGAGCACTTGACGTCGTTGGCCTTGATCTCGAGCTGCGGGATGGAGACGGCCTCGGACTCGCCGTCGAGCAGCAGGTTGCGGTTCGTCTGATACGCATCGGTCTTCTGCGCACCGGGATCGACGACGATCACACCGGAGTACACCGCGCTGCTGGCGTCGCGCAGCGCGCCCTTGAACAGCAGGTCGGAGTGGGCGTGGTGGGACGCGTGGTGCTGCACCGTGTACTGGTTGTAGTGCTGACCCTCGTCGGCGAAGTAGAGCCCGAGCATCTCCGACTCGGACCCCGGCCCTTGCAGGCTGACCTCGACCTCGGCGCGAGCGGCGTCACCACCGAGTGAGACCGTGAGCGACTCGAGGCGCGCGTCTCGCGCCAGGTGCGCGCGGATGGTGTTGACCTGCACCACGTCACGGCTCCAGTTCTGCAGGCTGACGTAGCGCAGCTTGGCACCGTCGCCGAGCACGATCTCGGTGACGCCGGTGTTCACCAGCCGCTCGCCGAGCGGCTCGCAGGTGAACTCGTCGAGGTAGGTGACCTTGGCGTTGCGCTCCACCACGATCAGCGTGCGACCACCGGTCAGGCCGCCGCGATCGGCGGTGTGGAAGGCGCCCAACGGCAACTCGACCTCGACGTCCTTGGGCACGTACACGAAGGTGCCGTTCGTCCAGAGCGCGGCGTTCAGCGCCGCGTACTTGCGCTGGCCGTCNCCGGCGTTCACCACGCTGTACAGGTGCTTCCGGACCAGGTCTTCGTGATCGCGCAGGGCGGTGCGCAGGTCGGTGAAGATGACGCCGGCCTGCTTCAGCCGCCGGTCCTCGCGTACCAACTCGCCACCCTTGAGCACCAGCGTGCCCTCGGCGTCGGAGTCGGTGATGCGCATGGCGATGCGGTCCGAGACGCCCGTGTCGCGAGGGGCGTCGACGAGTTCGAGCCCGTCGATCGCGAAGCGGTTGAGCTGGGTGTAGCGCCAGCGCTCGTCCCTACCCGTCGGGAAGGGTGTCGCTTGATAGGTGCGCCAGGCGGCGCGGCGCTCGTCCGCGAGCCAGTCGGGCTCGCCTAGGCGGGCGATCAGCGCCTCGAGCGCCTCCGCCGTCAGGACGGCGCCGTCGGTCAGGGTCGCCACGTCAGCCGACGCTCCCTTCCATCTCGAGCTCGATCAGGCGGTTGAGCTCGACGGCGTACTCGAGCGGCAACTCCTTCGCGACCGGGTCGAGGAAGCCGCGCACGATGAGCGCCATCGCAGCGTCTTCCGGCAGTCCGCGCGACATCAGGTAGAAGATCTGCTCGTCGTTCAGCTTCGAGACGGTCGCCTCGTGGCCCACGTGCGCGGTCTTCTCGTTGATCTCGATGTACGGGTAGGTGTCGGTCATGGCGTGCTCGTCGAGCAGCAGCGCGTCGCACTCGACGTTCGAGCGGGCGTTGGTGGCCCCCTCGTGGATCTGCACCAAGCCACGGTAGCTGCTGCGGCCCGTCCCCTTCGAGATCGACTTGCTCACCACGCTGCTGGTGGTGTTCGGGGCGGCGTGGATCACCTTGGCGCCGGCATCCTGATGCTGACCGTCGGTGGCGAAGGCGATGGAGAGGACCTCGCCGTGAGCGCCCTCGCCCATCAGATAGGTGCTGGGGTACTTCATCGTGACCTTGGAGCCGAGGTTGCCGTCGAGCCAACCCATCGAGGCGCGCTCGCCCACGATGGCGCGCTGGGTGACGAGGTTGTAGACGTTGTGCGACCAGTTCTGGATGGTGGAGTAGCGCACGTTGGCGCGGTCCTTGACGATGATCTCGATCACACCGGAGTGGAACGAGTCGCTGTTGTACGTCGGCGCCGTGCAGCCCTCGATGTAGTGGAACTTGCTGCCGGGCTCGCCGATGATCAGGGTGCGCTCGAACTGCCCCATCGACTGGGCGTTGATCAGGAAGTACGCCTGCAGCGGTACCGAGATCTCGACACCGGCGGGCACGTAGACGAACGAGCCGCCCGACCACACGGCGCTGTTGACGGCCGCGAAGTAGTTGTCCTCGGGTGGCACGACGGTCGCGAAGTGCTCCTTGAAGATCTCAGGGTGCTCCTGCAGACCGGTCTCGGTGTCCAGGAAGATGACACCCTGCTTCTCCCACTCCTCCTTGAGCGAGTGGTACACCATCTCGGACTCGTACTGGGCGCCGACGCCGGCGAGCATCTTCTGCTCGGCCTCGGGGATGCCGAGGCGCTTGTAGGTCTCGCGCACCTCCTCCGGGACGTCGTCCCACGAGTTGGTCCCCTTGCGGTCCTGAGGGCGGATGTAGAAGAAGATCTCGTCGAAGTTCAGGTGCGACAGGTCCGGGCCCCACTTCGGGCGCCCCTTCTTCTCGGCGATCTCGAACGCGCGGAGTCGGAACTTCAGCATCCACTCCGGCTCGTTCTTCATGTAGCTGAGCTTCTCGATCACGCGCTTGTTCAGCCCGCGCTCGGACTTGTACGAGTAGTTCTCGGCCAGCTGGAAGTCGTACTGCCGGGTGTGGTCCAAGCCCTCGAGCTTCGCAGCATCGGGGTGGTCGTTGATCGGGCGCAGGTCAGACATGGTGGTTCCTCTCGCGCTCTCGCGTAGCGGTCGGCTTCGGGGCGGTCAGGCGTGCGCGACGGCGTCGCCGCTGGCGGTGATCCCGTGCTTCTCGCGGATCCAGTCGTAGCCCTTGGCGTCGAGGTCCATCGCCAACTCCTTGGGACCGCTCTCGATGACGCGGCCGCTGGACATCACGTGGACCACGTCGGGGACGATGTAGTTGAGCAGCCGCTGGTAGTGCGTGATCACCAACGCGCCGAAGTCCGGACCGCGCGCCGCGTTGACACCGTTCGCGACGACCTTCAGCGCGTCGACGTCGAGGCCCGAGTCGCTCTCGTCGAGGATCGCGTAGCGGGGCTCGAGCACGAGCAGCTGCAGCACCTCCGAGCGCTTCTTCTCGCCGCCGGAGAAGCCTTCGTGCAGGTTGCGCTCGATGATCGACTCGTCCCAGTCGAGAGCCTTCACCGCGCGCTGGAGCTTGGCGTAGAACTCCATGACGCCTACCTCGTCGCCCTCTTCGCGTCGCGCGTTGAGCGCCAGGCGGAGGAAGTTGGCGATCGAGACGCCGGGCACCTCGACCGGGTACTGGAAGGCCAGGTACAGGCCGGCGCGGGCACGCTCGTCGGGCTCGAGCTCGAGGACGCTCTCGCCGTCGATCAAGATGTCGCCTTCCAGGACCTCGTAGCTAGGGTCGCCGGCCATGAGCTTGGCGAGCGTCGACTTGCCCGAGCCGTTCGGCCCCATGAGCGCGTGGACCTCCCCGCTCGGGACGATCAGGTCGACGCCCTTGAGGATCGTCTCACCACCCGCGATGCGGGCGTGCAGGTTGCGGATCTCGAGCCGGTTGTCGCTCATCGCTTCACCTCGTGCGCCGACGATCGTCGGCTGGAACGGCCGTGGCCGCGTGTGTGGGGATTGGCGGCCCGCTGCGGACCGCTTCACGTCGTGTCGAGCCCTCGTCACGGCCGTGGCCGTTTCTCGGACTCGTTCCGATTTGGATTATATACCGAGTGGAGTGGTCGGGTATGGAATCTGCGACGCGCTCAGCCGCGGCGCCGATCGCGGGTCGCCCAGGTGGGAACCTGGTCAGCGACCGCGACGCCACCACAAGCCGAAGAGCCCGCGGCGCTTCGGCGCGTCGCCCTCGGCAGGCGGCCCCTCGGTCCCAGTGTCGCCGCCGGGAGCCGTCGTGTCGTCGCTCGGCACCGGTGTCGCCACCTTGCCGCGCGCCGCGCGACCCGTCGCAAGCGGGACCGGGGTCGTCGCGGAACCTGCGGAGGCCTCTCCGAGCGCAGCACGGTAGGCCTCGAGGAAGGCGTGGACGTTCTGGTAGCGCTTCGTGGCGTCGCGCGACATCGCTCGCATCACCACCGCGCTCACGTGCTTGGCGATGTCCGGACGGTGCTGCCGGAGGTCTCGGGGCAGCGCGGTCATGTGCGCCACCATGAGCGCGTCGTAACTGTCGCCGAGGAACGGCCGCTTCCCAGAGAGCACCTCGTACGCCAGGACGCCGAGGCTGTACACGTCGCTCCGAACCGACGCCGCCTCGCCCGCGAAGAGTTCCGGTGCCATGTAGAAGGCGGTGCCGACCCGCTCCTCGGCCATCTCGGCCGAGAAGGTGCCGGTGCCGAAGTCGCCGAGCTTCGCCGCGCCCGTGTCCGACAGGAACACGTTGGCAGGCTTGACGTCTCGATGCAGCACGCTGCGCTCGTGGGCGTGCTCGAGCCCGAGTGCGACGTCGCGCACGAGGGCGACCGCCTGCTCGAGCGGCAGCTTGCCCTTCTCGAGCAGCAACAAGTCGAGCGTGCCGCCCTCACAGAACTCCAGCGCCAGGAACGCGCCCTCGCCGGTGGGGCGGCCGTCGAACGCGCGCACCACGTTGGCATGCTGGAGCTTCAGCGTGATCTGGACCTCGTTCTCGAACATGCGCCGCAACACCGGCTGGGCCAGTGCTTCGGGCTTCGGCAGCTTGAGCGCCACACGCTGTCCGCCTCGCACGGCGCGTGCCAGCCAGACGACGGCCGTCTGACCGGCGCCGAGGCGCTGGACGATGTCGTACCCGTCCGGAACGTGGCTAGGAGGCGCTTCCACGGGGACCCGCTGGGGTGCTCAGAGCTCCAGCGCTTGGCCGGGGGCCAACACGTGCGGCTCGGCGTCGGTCTCGGCCGAGACGCGTGCGGCGAACGCCGCGGCATCCTGGACGATGGGAGGGAAGGTGTCGTAGTGCACCGGCACGACGCGCGCGGGGCGCAGCAAGCGGACCGCCTCGAGCGCGTCGTCGGGACCCATCGTGAAGTGGTCGCCGATCGGCACGAGCGCGACGTCGATGCCGTGGCGGGCCACCAGAGAGAGGTCGGAGAACAGGGCCGTGTCGCCGGCGTGGAACACCGTGACGCCACCCATGCGGACGACGACGCCCATGGGCGTGCCGCCGTACGTCCCGTCCGGGAAGCTGCTCGAGTGCCAGGCAGGTGTGAACGTCACGCGCCCGAAGGGGAAGTCCGCGCCGCCACCCACGTTCATGCCGACACCATCGACGCCGTCGACCGCGAGGCGTCCCACCACCTCGACCGCGGCGATCACGGTCGCCCCGCTGCGCTTCGCGATCGCCACGGTGTCCCCGACGTGGTCGCCGTGGGCGTGCGTCAACACGATGTGGCTCGGCGACAACGACGCCGGGTCGGTGACCGCGAGCGAGTTGCCCGTCAGGAACGGGTCGATGAGGACCTCGTGTTCTGCGTCCTGGAGTCGGACACCTGCGTGCCCGAGGAACGTCAGCTTCATGGCACCTCCCCTGCCCCCGGCGGTAGGCGGATGCGGCACGATAGCACGCACCCCACGAGCGGCGAGCGCTGGCGGCAGAGCCCGCAGCCGCGGGACGCCGCCCGCGTGTCAGACGGGGCGAACGTAGATCAGGGCGAAGTAGTACAGCACGGCCAGCGCCAAGGGCGTACCCACCGCCCCGATCGATTCGAGGTCGCGGCGCAGGGCGACCAGCACGCCCCCGATCAGGACGAACGCGATGAACACGAACGGATACGAGAGGAACAGCGTGCGCCAGACGCCCTCGAGCTCGAGCCTCATGAGGGTGCCGGCATCACCACCTAGCAGGCTGATCGTCCCCATCACCCAGAACAGCAGCAGACCGCCGCTCCCGAGCAGCGCGAAGACCCAACCGAACACGGTGGGAGAGCGGTCGTCGAGATCGAGCCCGGCCGGTAGCGCTTGATGTGTCGCCTGATCCATCGTCGCGTCCTCACATGGCCCTCGTCGGCGCGGGCCGACGCTGGGAGAAGTGGCTCAGTGTAGCAAGCAGGCTCGGGAGCGAGCGCGGACGTGCGGCCGAGGCCGCTGCCTGCTAGGCTCGTGACGAGGACCGCGTGCACCGCTTCCCGACCACGAAGCTGCGAGCGCCGCGCAGCGCCGCCGACGCGATCGCGAGACCACGTCTCGAGGCGCTGCTCGACGATGCCCGCAGGCGGCTGCGCGCCACGCTCCTGATGGCCCCCGCCGGCTACGGCAAGACCACCCTCGTCGCCGCCTGGACGCAACGCCAGACCCCGACCCCGGCTTGGTTCACGGTCGACCCGGGCGATGACCCCGGAGACGGCGACGTGGCCGCTGCCGAGGCCCGCACGACGGGCTGGTTGCGCGCTGCGCTCGACGCCGTGTGGACGGTGCACGACCTGGCCGTCGACGACGATGCGGTCGATCCCAGCGCACTGGCTGCCGCCGTCGAGCGCACTGCGTGGCGCGGTGTCGTCGTGATCGACGACGTCCACCACCTCGGTAGGGCAGCGGGAGCCGCCCTGGCGACGTGGGTCGAGCGCGCCCCAGAAGGTGTCCACACGGTGCTGCTGGCGCGCCAGGCCCCGTCCGTACCGGTCGCCCGCTGGCTAGCGCGCGGCGAGCTCGACATCTTCGGTGTCGAGGCCCTGCGGCTCGACGTCGCCGAGGGCCGGAACCTGGCCGGTCGCCTCCTCCCGGCGCTCTCCGTCGATCACGCCGACGCCCTCGTGGCGCGTGTCGAGGGCTGGCCAGCGGGGGTGCAACTCGCCGCCCGCACGCTCCGGGGCAAGGCGAACCCCGCCGACGTGATCGAGCGCTTCACCGGCACCGATCGCTACGTCCTGTCGTTCCTGACCGAGGAGGTGCTGCTGCGCCTGCCCGACGACCTGCACGAGGCGGCCGTCCTGCTGGCCGGTCCNCCTCGGCTCTGCGCCGCTCTGGTCGAGGCCGTGACGCTGCGCGACGACGGGGCGGCGCTGCTGGCTCGGCTCGAGGCGGGTGAGGCGTTCCTGGAGCGGCTCGACGCCGCAGACGAGGACGGCCCGTGGTTCCGCTTCCCCGATTTCTTCCGCGATCTCCTCGCGCACCGCCTAGCGCTCACGAACCCGGACCTTCCACCCCTGCTCGCGGAGCGCGCGGCGTCGTGGTGGGCGACACGCACCGAACGCTCCGGCCACGACTCGGTGGAACGTGCCCCGGCGGCCAGCGCCGACGCGGACCCGGACGCGCTCACGGAGCGCGAGCGGCAGGTCGTCGTGCTCCTCGCAGCCGGTGCTGCCACCAAAGCCATCGCCCGTGAGCTCGGCCTGTCACCCAACACCGTCAAGACGCACACGCGNCACGTGTTCGAGAAGCTCGGCGCGCGCAACCGCACCGAGGCGGCGGCGGCCGCGCGCCGGCGCGGCCTGATCTGACGCGGAGGCCGCCGCGCCGCCGGTGGGCGACCCTGCGTCACCCCGACCTCGCCCGCACGCTCACCCGAACGCGCCAGCCGCATCACGCATACGGGTGACGCGCGCTCACCCATGGCGGCTCTAGCCTGTCCACATCGGCGCCGCCCACCGAGGCGAGCGCCCGTGAGGAGCGAGGCGCATGGCACACCCACACGAGCACGGCACACCACCACGATCCAGCGACCACGTCGAGGAGTTCCGCGTCAGCGGTGAAGCGGTCCTGACGAAGGTGAAGGAGTTGGTGCGCGAGGGCAACGTACGGCGCATCACCATCAAGAACGAGGAGGGGCGCACCCTCATCGAGATCCCCTTGACGATCGGCGTGATCGGCACCGTCTTGCTCCCGGTGTGGGCGGCGATCGGTGCGATCGCCGCCCTCGCGGCGAACCTGACGCTCGCCGTCGAGCGCCGCCCCTCGGACGCGGCGCCCAGCGACGACCCCACCACCCCCGACGGCGACGCTGCCACGGTCGCCGAGCCCGACACGACGGAGGCGACCCGATGAGCGACCACGACACGACCCGGATCGAGACCCGCCGCGCCCCCCAGGCGGGCCCGCGCGACGACGGCGCGGCCACGCGCGGCGAGCGCCGCGGCGAGCGCTTCCTCGACGACCTCCAGCGCCTCCTGCGCGCCGGCTGGGACGCTGCCGCCCGGCTGGTCCGGCAAGGCAACCGGCGGCGGGTCACGCTGCGCAGCCGCGAGGGCGAGGTCTGGGTTCGCATGCCGCTCACGCTCACGCTGCTCCTCGTCGTGCTGCTCACACCCGCCTGGCCGCTGTTGCTGGTCCTCGTCGCCGTCGGCTTCGCGGTCGGCGCGCAGCTCAGCGTCGAACGGCTCGCAGAGACGCCCGGAGGGGCGGAGCCTCGGACCTCGGACGGCGCCGCCTGAACACCTGCGCGCGAACGCCATCGCGGCCTGCCGGAGGTACCCGGCCGGCCGCGACCGTGTCCACGCTTCCAGCGCATCGGCAACCCCTTGGTACACTCGTGTGCTTGAGACGATGCGACGGCCCTCCGGCGGCCGCATCGCCAGCGGCCGGTCGCGACCGAACGCCCACCTGGACGATGCAGCGGGTCGGCGACCACCGGACCAGGAGGCGCCATGCAGGACCTCGTCATCCGCGGAGCGCGCGAGCACAACCTGAAGAACGTCGATCTCACGCTCCCACGCAACGCCTTCGTGGTCTTCACGGGCGTCTCTGGGTCCGGTAAGTCGACACTGGCGTTCGACACCATCTACGCCGAGGGGCAACGGCGCTACGTCGAGAGCCTCTCCGCCTACGCGCGCCAGTTCCTCGGCATCATGGACAAGCCCGACGTCGACGGGATCGACGGACTCTCCCCCGCGATCTCGATCGATCAGAAGACGACCAGCCACAACCCGCGCTCGACCGTCGGGACCGTCACCGAGATCCACGACTACCTGCGGCTGTTGTTCGCCCGCGCGGGCGTGCCGCACTGTCCCGAGTGCGGCCGGACCATCGAGCGCCAGAGCGCCTCGGAGATCGTTGGCCACCTGATCCAGCGCTTCCCGGGTGCCCGAGCGATGCTGTTGGCTCCCGTGGTCCGGGGTCGGAAGGGCGAGTACCGCAAGCTCTTCCAGGAGCTCAAGAAGGAGGGCTACGCGCGGGTCCGCGTCGACGGCACGGTGCAGACGCTCGATGAAGCGATGGCCGCGAACCTCGAGCGCTACGAACGGCACGACATCGAGGTCGTCGTCGACCGCGTGAAGATCGCCGAGGAGGACCGCTCGCGCTTGGCCGAGTCGGCGGAACTGGCGCTGGCGAAGGGCGACGGGCTCATGCGGGTGTGGCTCCCGGACGACGGCGTCGACGAGCTGTACTCCGAGAAGTTCGCGTGCCCCGAACACGGCACGTTCCTGGAGGAGCTCGAGCCACGCGTGTTCAGCTTCAACAGCCCCTACGGCGCCTGCATGGCCTGCTCGGGCTTGGGGTTCTTGCAGCAGTTCGACCCCGAGTTGATCGTGCCCGACCCGGGCCGCTCGATCGCCGAGGGCGCCATCGCCCCGTGGTCGGGGGGGCGCGCCGATGGCCACAAGGTCTTCTACTGGGATCGTCTGCGCGCCATCGCCGAGCACTTCGACGTCGACCTCGCGAGCCCCTGGAAGAGCCTGCCGGAGCGCTTCCGGCACGTGGTGTTGCGCGGCACGGACGAGGCGATCGACGTGGTCTACAGCCGCGGCGGCCGTGAGACGCTGCGCTTCAAGGCCGAGTTCGAGGGCGTGATCGCGAACCTGCAACGACGCCTCAAGGAGGCGCAGACGGAGTACGCGCGCGAGAAGCTCGAGGCCTACATGTCGCTCGTGCCCTGCCCGTCGTGTCACGGTACGCGCTACAAGCCCGAGGTCCTGGCCGTCACGGTCAGCGATCGCACCATCGCCGACGTCTCGGGCCTGTCGGTCGTCGACGCGCGGGCGTTCTTCGGATCGCTGGTCCTGCCCGGCGCCGCCGGCGAAGTCGCCAAGCCGATCTTGCGCGAGGTCAACGCGCGCCTCGGGTTCCTCGAGGACGTCGGCCTCGACTACCTGTCGCTCGACCGATCGGCGAACACGCTGTCCGGTGGCGAGGCGCAGCGCATCCGCCTGGCGACGCAGGTCGGTTCGGGCCTGACGGGTGTGCTCTACGTGCTCGACGAGCCCTCGATCGGCCTGCACCCGCGCGACAACGCCCGCCTGCTGAAGACGCTGCTGTCGCTGCGCGACCTCGGCAACACGTTGATCGTGGTCGAGCACGACGAAGAGACGATGCGCTCCGCCGATTACATCGTCGACCTCGGCCCGGGCGCTGGCATCCACGGGGGTGAGGTCGTGGCCGCCGACACGCCGGAGGGGCTGCTCAAGCACCCCACCTCGCTCACGGCCGCGTACCTGCGCGGCGACAAGCGCATCGAGATCCCGACCGAGCGCCGCCGGGGCAACGGGAAGTCGCTCACCGTCGTGAACGCTCGCGAGCACAACCTGCGCGACCTGACCGTCAGCTTCCCCCTCGGCACGCTCACGTGCGTGACCGGAGCGTCGGGCTCGGGCAAGTCGACGCTGGTGCACCGCATCCTCCACGCGGCACTCGCCAAGCAGCTCTACCGCGCCAAGGAGAACCCGGGCGCCCACACCCGCATCACCGGCACGGAACACATCGACAAGGTGATCGAGATCGACCAGTCGCCGATCGGCCGCACGCCGCGCTCGAACCCGGCGACCTACACCGGGATCTTCACCGAGATCCGCGACCTGTTCACGCGCGCGCCCGAATCACGCAAGCGTGGTTACAAGCCGGGCCGCTTCTCGTTCAACGTCAAGGGCGGCCGCTGCGAGGCCTGCAAGGGCGACGGGACCGTGAAGGTCGAGATGTACTTCCTGCCCGACATCTACGTGCCCTGCGAGGTGTGCAAGGGGGCGCGCTACAACCGCGAGACGCTCGAGGTGAAGATCCGCGCCAAATCGATCGCCGACGTCCTCGCGATGACCGTCGACGAAGGGTTGGAGTTCTTCGAGCACATCCCCACGGTCGCGCGCAAGTTGCAGCTGATGAAGGACGTCGGCCTCGGCTACATCCGCATCGGCCAGCCCTCGCCGACGCTGTCGGGCGGAGAAGCGCAGCGGGTGAAGCTGGCCTCCGAACTCGGCAAGCGCTCGACCGGCAAGACGCTCTACATCCTCGACGAGCCCACGACCGGCCTGCACTTCGAGGACACACGCAAGCTGCTCGACGTCTTGCATCGATTGGTCGACGCCGGCAACACGCTGCTGGTGATCGAACACAACCTCGACGTGATCAAGACCGCCGATTGGGTCGTCGACCTGGGCCCCGACGGGGGCGCCCGTGGCGGCACGCTGGTCGCCGAGGGCACACCCGAGCACGTGGCCACCGTGGAGACGTCGTCGACTGGCCAGTACCTGCGCCAGCTCGCGACGATCCGAGAGCGCCTGG
>SL_3KL_010_SEDDRAFT_10001604_pt1 | contig 20646 bp, 5 predicted proteins | sample SodLakKL_010_SED_2_FD_10381 | JGI IMG/M metagenome (IMG submission 10381) | reverse complement strand
TTCTGATTTGCAATCAGTATTTCAGCAAACAGCATGGCGTTGTCAAGATCCTGGGTATCCTGCTCATATAACTGCCTGAATTCACTCTTCAGTCTTTCAAAATCCTCGAGCCTGTTGTAAACAGAGGCTTTTATCCGGATGAGTACAGGATTGCCTGGAAACCTTTTAAGAGCGCTATCAGCTTGTTGAAGTGTTTTATCGTCTAAACCCGATTCGTAGAGTAAAATGAGTAGATTTTTGTGGTATGCCAGTGACTGAGGATCATATTTAACCGCACTGCCGGCGTATTCTCTGGCTCTATCAAGATCTCCATTTTGATAGTATCTTACAGAAGCAAATTGGTATAACCTGGCAAGAGATTCTTTTATTTCCGCTTCACCTACGGGAAAAACCCGAATCTCTCCGCCCTTGTTTATGGATTCCAAAGTTTTTAAGTAATAAGGAATGGCTTCCATCAGGAGCTGTTTACCAACATGTGACTCTCCCCTCAGCCAATTAAGCGTTGCACTTTCGGGATGATATTTTAGGGCACCCTCTGCCTTAAAGTCGGCAATGTCGGGCGAACCATTTCTTAGGTAAGAAGCAACCAGAAGTATTTGTGCCTCTTCATAATCGGGATACATTTCCAGTATTGATTCGAGCAGCGGTATTGCCCGGGAATATTGTTCTGCACCAAAATAATTAACGGCACGCTCCATCGAGGCAGTTTGAGCATGCAATACACCCTGAAACAATAAAAAAACTGAAATAAATAAAACCTTTGAATACTTCATCAGCAGGATTTAAGGCGATCTCACGGGTTCACTTGGTCTGCTTTCATTTCCAAATGTATCAATTGCCTTTACACGAAACCAGTACCGCTGATCGGTAATTGCACCCGACCACTCTGTTTCCGTGATAATTTCTTCAAAAACCGGTTCATACACACCGCTGGCAATTGACGACCGGTACACGCGATATCCTGCCAGGTGGCCTGAAACTACCGGCTCCCATCTAATGTGAACCTGTTGATCGTCAGTACGCACCTGTACATTTCTAACCCTTCGGGGTGGATCGTAACTTCTTACATGGTAGGGCTCTGAGATTTTCATTTCTCCCACATTCCCTGATGAATCAACCGCACTTACTGCATATCGATATTGGAGCCCCGGCTGCACCGTTTCATCCCTGAATCTCCGAACAAGCCGCTGCTGTTCAACAAGCGGTTCGAAGCTGCCATCCTGCTCTGCCCTGTACAGCCTGTAAGAAATTACATCACCTGATGGGCTTTCATCCCAGCTGACATTTACCAGCTCAACTCCGCGCCCTTCAACGTAAATAACGGCCGGCGGGTTGGGTGGTGTAAGGTCAGGTATCTGAATCAATGCAAAGGTGGTATCACTTACATTTCTTGAACTGTCGGCCGCCATAACAGCGTAGCGATAAAACTGACCTTCCTGGAAACCTATCGATGCAGGCCCGATGTCCGAAATGCGCGTATTCCTGAACGAATCGCCCCCGATTTGAGTATACGCCTCATCCCCCGGCACTTTTCTCAAGATGATATAGCGGCTGAAATCAGACGGAATCTCAGACATCGTCCAAACCAATTCAACTTCACCGCTTTCCAAAAATTCTGCACTCAATGTTTCGGGAGCCGGTGGCGGGGTACGGTCAGGAAGCCGCCTCATCGCCGCAGAACTTAAAGCGCTTTCGTTTCCGCTTCTGTCTATTGCAGAAATTTTATAAAAATACTGCAATCCTTCCTGTACATCACTGTCCCGGAATACCGTTTCAAGAACCGGTAACGGAACTTCATTCAAACGAACATACCCGTCGTCAATGGTTCTGCTTCGGTAAACAAAATAACCTTCCAGATCGAGCTCAGGACTCACCGGCCATGTTACTACGATTTCATTGTCTTCGATAAAACTTTCAACGCCTGTTATCACGGATGGCGAAATATTGTCTACCACAAAATATTCTATTACGTCACTTTCCGGGCCGGCTTCACCAGTAATATTTCTTGCACGAACAGCTATTTCCATATCCTTATTCATCTGCTGCACGGTAAATGTAAAGCTGTAAGTGCGTCTCTCGTCCTCTCTCAGAAGTATCAATTGATTGGCATTTAAAAACCCCGCTATGCCCTCAGGTCTGTAAAGAACATCGAAACGTATCACTTTATCATCCTCGTCACCCATCACGGGGTAGTTCCATTCAACAGTTACCACATACCCTGTATTGCTCACGTCGGTAATTTGAGGTTGAGCGATGTCAAATTTGCGAATCGTGAATGTTTCGGTATGTTCACGCCCGGTAGGTACGCCTAAATCGTTTACGAACTCTATTCTGTATGTCACTGTGTCTCCCTCACCATGGGTGGTATCTACAAATAGACGTCCTAAAGCCCGTGCTATATCAGGATCAACAAACGTGTACAGGTTTGCGAGCACCCTGTTCGACCTGAACCGAATAAATGTTTCGCTGATGGTATTTCCCTGAACTGCATCTGCCAGTTCCTGATAGAGTTCTCCAACCATGCCGGTAAACTCTTCCGGGTAAATAGCACCTCTGATTATATCTTCATTAAGCCGGATGAAATTATCTTCTCCGTCCCTTTTTGCATAGAGATTCCAACCATGTGTGAGGGGCTGATTGTCTACGTGGTAGAGATAAACACCCTCATCAGTGAGCGCAAAACGTACCATGGAATCCTGCGCTGTAACCGGTATAACTCCGTAACAAAGCAGCAGAAGCGCCAGGTTAGCTGTGGCAAGTTTCAGTTTCTTGAAAATCATTTCAGACTTCTGTTTAAAAAGTTAAGTTCAGGTTACCGTGCATTTGTTGAGTATTTAGCGGATTCGATATGCTATAAACAGCTTGAACACTATCCACTGTTTGCATTCCATTGCCGTTTGTAACCCGCACATATACTCTAATATTCCAGGGGAAAAGGCCGCCCGAAACTGTTACTGACCTGCTTCTGCTAAATGTGCCCATCTGAGGTGTTGAATTATTGATTACAGTAGTCCAGTTTCTAATTGTAGCACCCGATGTACTATTAACCACTCTGTATTCTACCCGCCTGAGACCTGACTCATGATCTGTCAAATTTCCCATACTGATATTGAGTGTGCTTCCACTCAGGCCTGCACTGATCGATGGTACAAGCGGAGGCGTATTATCAAAAATAATTGGGCCTGAACTTGTATATGCTGAAGTCGATCCCTGGCTATTTCTGGCCCGTATATGAACATACAACGACTGTCCATTGGTTAAGCCTGAAGTTGGCAAGGTAGTGTACACCGGTGACAAACCGGCAGGCCAGTTAACGTCGCCAAGCGCTGTTGACCTCCAGATAGCAGAAATTAATCCTAATTCCCAATTTGAAATTGCTGTATAGTTTCTCAGCGATCGGATAAAATGACTGGTTCCCAGTCCATATTCGTAGGTGATATTTGTTTCCGGGTCGAGCGCCGGACGGGTTAGATAAAATCCGATATTTGCGTTCATTGCACGCGACCTTATGTCTGGCCTCATCGGCGGAGTTGGATCTCTGGGCACTACAGGCCCGATAGTAAGTGGTTCACTCAGCATTCCAGACCTGCTTTCGGCCCGAACATGCAGATAGTATTCATCCGTAAAATTCAGATCTCCACCTCTAAATAATCTTGTATTACCCGAAGTAGACCGGATATCATCAGGGGCAGCAGTCTCAAACGCAAATTCACCGTTCTCATTCTGGCTAAGCAAGTAATGGTAGCGCCTCGTACCTGCCATTTCGGCTTCAGAACTTCCCCATCTGAACCTGACTTCTGGAATACGAGCCGTTACCGATGGCGCTGTTTTAAAATCAGGAACACTCTGAACTGGGCCTATCAGCAGTCCACCTCCGCGGCCTTCCATGGCCGGCATTTCAATCGCATTGCTTACCATTGCGGGAGCCGTAGGCACTGAAGCGTCAAGGCGTATAGGACTGTTCAAACTTTCAACTGAACTTCTGATGCCGGCACCATTTATTGCCCGCACACTTAGATAATAAGGCTGACCCGGTTCAAGGTTCAAATTACGGATGGTAATACGCTGTGCAAAATTGTTGTAGCCGGCACTGTTTTCAAAGTTATCACTTTGGGTACGCTGCCCTGGCAAGCGAGTCCACCCGAAGAGAGAGCTGTCACCCGGGCTGGTGCCAAGTATAAACTCAAACCCTGCAATGTCTGAAACCTGATCTATGGACATTGCTTCAAACTCGATTTCGAAATCATCTTTTGTCCAATACGATCTATTTTGACCGTTTTTATCTAGTCCCCGGTTGTAAGGTAGAAAGACAGCAGGCCTTGCCGGTGGATTCGTGGAGGGAACTGCAACACCGGAGCTGCCCCCAAATATTGTGCCTATAAAACCACCATAAATGGAAGCCGGCTCTTGTACACGCAAATTGAATGTGGCCGGGCGGCTGATTGCAACACCTGACGGCCCTCTGGCCCTGACTACAGCGGACATATTTCTTGTAATTTCTTGTTCTGTTTCTTTAAAAGCATACCTCGTAATTGCCCTCTCACTGCCGGCTGAGTACATAGCGGAGGCAAAAATACTGGTAGATGTTCCTCTTCGAAGCAAATAACTATTTTCAACAATATTTCCTGTGGGATGAGTGGCATTCCAGCTTAGGGTAAATTTATTTAGATACCCTGTGTTATTATCATTCAGAAAAATATTTGTAATAACCGGCGGTAAAAGCTGTTCTTCGATCGCGTTCTTCTCCTGCAAAACGTCAATTGCAGCTTCCTCTCCCATCGATTCAAGCCTCCACTGAGAATACACATCCAGTAAACCATGCAAAGTCGTCATCATGTTTGCTTTAATACTGTAAAGGCGGTCAACAGCCAGGGTAAAATCCTGATGGGCATTTTGAAGCGGTTCACGCCGCTGATAATACATTTCTTCCACAGCAAGAGCTCTCGGAAGTGTTTCATCAGCCAATTGCTGAAGTCCAAGGTTGGGCAAATCGTACCAGAACTCAACAGCTTTCAACACATAGTTATCAATATAATTCCGGTATTGACTTGGTGCCCAAAAACTTCTCAATTCATTCAAGAAAATATCTGCTTCATTTTCTGCCTCCTCATTTGTTTTATCGGGATCTAGAGTATGAATATACAGTGCACGAGTTCTTGCAACATCTTCAATGGTATTCCGCTGACTTGGCGAAAACGTTGGATTTTGATGTAGCTGAGTATAATTGGTTATTGTTGGACCAGCAAAATTTATGAGTGTTTCCCTAGTTGCATCGCGTACGGCATCGCTGACGTCTCCCGGAGCTACATTCTGCAGCTGGTTACTTTTCGTATTTGCCCAGCTTCTCAAGCTCCAGTAATAGCTTGCGCGGTTTGCATAAAACCTGTCAACATACTCCATTGTACTTGAGAACTGTTCGGATATCTGATTGGCAGATGGATGAATTTCCACCTCACCGGTCATAACGCGTCTCCCAGTTAACCTGTCAATTTCAAAAGCTGGCAGGGTTAGTGAACGACTCAATGCCATATCGATTCTGTCGATATTTGCAGCAACAGAATCTATCGCAGCGCGGTACATCTGATCCATTGCTTCCACGCTTGCCTTAATTTCTTCGAGTGAAGACTGGTTCGATGCATTCTGACTGCCATTGATGTTGAAAGTCGGAAGCTGGTCTCCCTCCGGCTGAAGCCTCACAAACTCGACAGGATCCTGAATTACATCATCGAGTGCCTGCAGTGCTTCGGCCTGCCATACAACCGCAGCTTCACGCGTTTCCGCAAGCCTCTGCTGTACTGCACCCGCTTCTGAGGCGAGGAGATCAAGAGCATCCACCATCTCAGCCCGATATTGGCTCAGGTTAAAATCTGATTGATTAGGCCTGTTCAAATCAAAAATTAGTGAGGAAATGGAGCTGAATATTTCTGGTACAGGGTCCTGAATTTTCTGCTCATTCGCCAGTGCCACTAAGAAGTATAAAAGTTGTACCAAAGGGTGTGAGGAAACCAAAGCCTGCCCGGCTGCAGCAAGTTCTTCTTCGCTTACGCCGAGAATCACGGGAGCCTGCTCAATCTCCTGTGCAGCCGCAAGCGCATCGGCCAAAGAGCTTGCCATATCCTGAGCCTGCTGCTGTGCATCAGCGATCATCTGTTCGTAAGCCCCATTGGCTCCGCGGCCTCCGCTGAATTTGCCGTTTCTGAGTGCCGCCCATACGCTCACTTCACCATTAAAAACAAATAGCACTTTAACATATGCCCTGGCAGATGCATACAGCAGATACCCGCCATCCAGGATCAAAGCTCCTTTAAGGTCACCGCCAATCTGGGCAGCCCCGCCGAACAGGGAAGCATTAAACCCAATCTCCATGTAGGCTCCAAACTCTTCGCCCCTGATCCACCAAAGCGCCCCACCCCAATTGGCGTGTATGGCTATCACCCACACATCAAAACCCTGACTGATCGACAAATCCAGGTAAAAACCATCTGGGCCAATTACAAAATTGGTTTCTGCTTCAAGCAGTGCCAGCACTTTAAGACTGCCCTCCCCATGAACTGCCCATACGTAGTCAGAACCTTGTGATGAAGCAATAAAATCAATGGTCATGAATCCATCCACTACGGGATAGTCGATCGTTAGACCGACACCGCCTTCCACCCTGAAGCCGCCAACCCAGTTCACTTCAAGATACATTCCAGCCTGCAAACGCCCATCCTGTCTCAGCATAGTGCCTGTTGCATTTAGAGCTATCCATTGATCGGTAATCATTAGTGCCGCGTTAGCACTGACCGCGTAGTTATTTGGAACCCCAAACATATTTATACGCGTCATAAGAATGATTGCAAAATCAAACTCACCTCCGTCTTCCCAGGGAGCTCTGTCGTTATACATCTCATACCCCGTCAGTGCCAGAACATCATCAAAGTCTCTCTCTGTAGCCTTATAGAAGAAGCCCCCGCCAACCTCACTCAGTACAATTGCCCCGGGGAAAATGGGTATTTCAACACCAACGGATACAAAAACTCCAAAACTGAAACCATTACTGTTGTTTGTGATTCGGCCAAGTGCGGCAATTCCGAATTCTTCGCCACCCGGTGTAATAATCTCACCACCACCCGCAACCCTTAGATTAAATCCATCGTTTTGCCGCAAGTACTCCAAACTTGCAAACAGACGGGCGTGATTGCTCATCTGAATATTTACACCTTCAACATTCAGGTAGAGTTCGTCACTGGTTCTGTAATAGATAATTTCGCTGACACTGCCGCTGAAACCTCCCGGCATGGTAATACTTATAGCGTCTCCGCCATCCGGGCCACCGGTGAAACCAAGGTATTCCGACACCTGCAGTGTTACAGTTTCACTTTCAGGATTACTGTTGTCGCCCGTGCCCTGCACAATTTTTATTTCCCCGTCTTTCACCCAGGTGAAATTGCCAACCTCCATAGAAATCGGCCCCATGTTCAGGCTGCCATTTTGTATGGTACCCAATGATTCGAGCCCTGCGGTTGAGACAATCATGTCCTGCATGGTTAGTGAACTTCCCACACCGGTCAGTTTTATACTTGCCCCTGCCGTAAACTTTAATCCGAACGATGCAGCGCTCTCATCGGCAATGGAAATGTTGGTGAGCGAAAAGCTGAAAAGGTCATTCTCGAATGAGAATGATGGCGAATGCGTTATCCGCCACTGCAGATCGCTGCCTCCAAAATCGTATTTCACTCCCCAGTTTTGTGCGCTTCCGCCCTGCCCAAACTCGATGTAGCCATCTCCTGCTTCTACCCTGGCAGATGCATAAACAGAAAACCTCGAATCGAACAGATCTTCGATATCCATTCCTGCGCCGGTCAGAACAATCTGCCCGAAATCACCAATCTGGTACGCCGCATCAAGGTTAAATGAAGGTCCCTGTACCGTAACCTCACCGATATGGTTCACATTAAATGTAATATTTGAATTGCCTTGTAGCGGTTCAGGCAACGTCATCCGGGCGGTAGCGGATAATGCTGCTTTATTTTCTATCAGTCCTATGCCAAGTGAGTTTAGTACAAAAAATTCGTCCATAAGCGATACCGGAGAACCGGGACTCACGATCTGAAGCAACCCTTCATCAAGGCCAAATACACCGTTTGTGCCAATTTTCATGCCTGTAAAAGAGAACTGTGTATCAAACAAGTTCAGTGCACCCGCGAGGGTGAGCATAAGATGCTGTGAGTCGATCAATTCTACGCCGAGATCATTTAATACAATCAGATCATCCTGCCCAAACAGTGAAATGCTCTGTGGGGTAAGTGCATCGGCATCAATTTCATCAATGGATACGCCTTCGGTACCGATTCGCAGCCCGTTGATTGTTATTTCAAGATCTTCTCCTGTTACATCAGGCATCGATAAGCGGCCGTCAATGCTCAGATAAAAAATTTCGGACGTTAGTACTGCTGTAATGTCATCGAGTATAATTCTACCTGAACCTATCGGAACAACCCGCGGGGTTAGGTGATCACTCTTGGCCGCTACCGACCATTCACCGCTTTCATAAGCGGCAAGCATATGAAGCGTGGCAGGAGCCTGGCCCGGCTCTTCTGCCAGCAGTGTACTGCTTAGCTGTCCGGAAAACCTGAAAGAATTTTGCTCACCGATGATCACTTCAGCACCAAAAACCGTTGCCCTGAATGCGCCATTATCAACTGTCAAATCTGCCAGGGGGCCATTTTCGGATGGTGTGTACGACTCACTGAAGGTTCCGGCTGTGATTACCGCCTCCTCAAAACCACCGGGCCCGAAAACTATTCGGTCTATGTCAATATTCAGGTCTGCTAAAGACTCAGGCAAATTGAATCGTGCACTCGCTGTAAGTTTGTAATCACTCTCCTCTTCTTTGTCGTATCTGATCGACGTAAAGCTTAATGGAAAATCAAATTCAGGGCCAAGTGCCAATGGAGAGTCTTCAAGGTTCACTTCAATGGATCCGCTGATAACCTGGTAAGCCGAATTAATAATCACATCTGAAAACGATACGGAAACAGAAGGTGGGTCCAGCTCATCGGTTCCAAGCGCAGCAAGTACCAAGGTTAGCGGTTCAGTGGTTGTAATTGAGACACCGCCTTCCACATTTTCGATCTGAATGAGGAAGTTACCATCATCATCTTTAAGCGGGATATAGGCAATCTCCTTGTTCGGAAGAGCAAGCGTATCGGGTACGGGTATGAATCCGGTTAAATTATCGGCATGAAACCCATCGGCATCATACCATGCCAGCCTTACCGGATCCTGTCCCGGTCCCGTTAGCAGGAAATCGGCTCTTCCCGACAGGAAACGCACTGATGGTTCAATCCCGATCTCTGCGTCAACAAAGTCGAGCGTTAAGGCTGCATACTCTTCTCCGCCAATATTCAATGCTGCGGTGCTCTCCCCAGAGATTGTGATTCCATCTCGCGAAATGGTGATGTTTTCCGGCAATACCATCCTAAGCCCGTTCTCAAGCTCGAACTCTTCACCGGGATCGCCAATGGCCCAGCTTAATGGCATCAGGCCTGCATCGAGGCTGAATGCATTTTGAATCTGAACATTCCCGCCCACAACGGCGCCGGTTCTGAGCGACAGTGTCAGCTCATTGAAACTGACGCCTACAGTTCCTTCACCCAGCTTCAGTTCACCATCTCCAATAAATACAAGGCCTTCTTCGTTGATCTCAGCCTGATTTACGGTAAATGCAAACAACGAATCTGACGAAGGATAATACCACGGAAACGAGCGGGTGATGCCAATGGAACCGCTGATCACTTCGCCCGTAATCAAGTTCAGTGAAAGCTCTCCGGTAGCCTCTGCCGTTGTACCGTCCTCAAGATTTAAAACTGCGGTTGCGCCCCCGCTAAGAATGGCACTGTATTCATCATCCGTAACAGCCAGCTGCAGCGTTGATTCTCCAAATGAGAGTGCTAACGGCCCCAATTCCATATTGCCACATGGCAAAAAGTTCTCTGCAATTCCTGTTATCCGGCCCGACCTGTTCAGGCTGAATAATACCTCAGCGGGATCGCAATCCTGCCCGCCACCAAAGAAGTCCGGCATTCTGAAGGCGCCTTCAAGTTCTATGTCAAAACCCTGCACGCCCTCCAACAACTCTTCAAGCTCTCCGGATATCCTGTTAACCTCCATTCCAGCACCGCTGCCAACAGGTAAAAAGAGAGGTGCATCCGAAAGATCGAAAGGAAGGATTTCACCTGAAAAAATTCCGCGATCGAAAGATGCATCATTAATGGTAAGCCCAAGCTGTCCGATTTCGGGTACCGTTTCTGCCAGACCGGGAAATGAAAGTTCAAAATCTACGGACGGCAGCAAGCCAAGCAGGTCGCCGGGCGACCATGTGTGCCAGTTAATCGTATCGCGCGGCATTCTGAATGCAAGCGGCTGTATGCTGAAAATCCCGAAATCCAGTTCAGGCATTTCAAGACCGGGAACTGTACCGTCGTGGATATCCTGGGAAGGAATTACAAACCCGGTATTGCTCCTGATTTCAACATTACGCATCGGAAAACTGATCATGCGTTCATCTGGCAGCACAAAATCGAGGTCGATATCGAGATCTGCAAAGTAACTGAAACTATTGTTTGGTATATAGTTCAAGCTTAGCTCACGAATGCTTTCTAGTCCAAGACGGAAGAATCCAAGGTCTAATGGCGAAACCGGCAAATCTGTATCTGCATTAAATTCAGTTACGACCAGCCCGAGGTGAGAATAGAGAATGCCCAGGCCTGCGTGAACCGCCCTGTTACCATCGGCATCGTTAATCTGAAATCCACCGCCAATATTTACCGACCAATTACCGGCAGAAGGGTTCGCCAGTGGAATATCAAACGAACCGGCAAGCGAATCGGCAATCAACACCACCCGGTCGTTACCAGGCTCAAGTGGAATCATCCTGTCGAGATCTGGAAACAGAACGCTTCCCGTTAACCTGCCATCATTCTGTACATACAGCGCCACCTCTGTCTCATCGCCGAGATTCTCATCAAACAGTGTGAGATTCCCTTTGAAAAAGAGAGCGGTGATGTCGCCACCATCCGCAGTCATGGTACCGTACTTCACTTCGTTTAGTGAAATCGGAATGTTTCGGTGACGTACCCCGGGCCAGCCATCGGTCGCAGTTGCATAAACGTTACCACTGATATACGTTCCGTTGGCAGGATTTACCCTCAGATCGTCCAGAACAACTTCAAGCGCGGGCGGCTGTGGCGATGTTCCCTGCAGTGCAGGTAGTACGAGATTCAGCGTTCTGCCTTCGCGGGTTTCGATGTGAACCGTTCCGTCGTCCATGAAATTGGTATTCACAACCAGCTCATCTTCTTCCCTGAGCTGCAGATATGCGATTTCCATGGTTGGCAGCGGAATTGCAACAGGAAGAAACTCTTCAGCAAAGAATCCGAAATCGGGAAAGAAACCGCCCGGTGCTGCAACGGCTACCCTCTGCTCATTCCAGTAAAATTCTGCCTCACCGGATGCAATCCTGAATGGATCGAGTGCCAGTGCAAAATCATCTGAAAATTCTACAGTAAGTTCGTCGAGCTCAAATTCCTGGTAGTTTATCTTTGCCGCAGAAGTGCCGGTCGTACGCACTCCCAATGAGTCAATGATCACTGTACCGGCAAGCTGCATCTGAAGGCCTGGTGAAAGCTGCAATGCTTCTGAAGAAGATGCTGATGCTGAAAAAGTAAGTTCACGGGTTTCAGGGTTGATTCCGGCTTCGAGTGCAAAAGTTTCATCCAGGATTACGCGGCCGCCTACAACCGTGTAGGTCTCCCAGTCGAGCAACAATTCATCGAACGTTGCGTCGATTGTGTCATCACCGATAACAAGCTGGTTCCTGCCATCTACAAATAGTCCTTCTTCGCTGAGAGATGCCTGCTGAACACTGAATACAAGCACCGGTTCGTCTGCCGGAAAACCCCATTCAAACGGGCCCTCAAGATCAAATTGAAGGTTCTCAAAGCGCGAGTTAACGATATCGTACAGAAAAGTTCCCGTTGCCTCACGTCCTTCACCCAGGTCAATAACTGCCGATGCATCCATTCTCACCTGCTGGCCGTCTGTTTCCGAGTAATCAAATTGCAGTGCTGAGGATTCGACAGAAGCTGAGAATGGGCCAATCTGTACCGGACAGTCGGGGATAAATGGATCAACGGAACCCGTGAGACCTCTGCCAAGATCGAGTTCCATCCCGGAAAGGTCCATCTGTAAACCGTTTCCGTTACAACTAAACGGGGAGTCTGCATTTAGTTCGGCATCAACAATGAGTTGTGCTGCCGGCCGAAATTCACTCTCTTCAATCTCAATCGCGAATTGCCCTGAAAAACCGTTTATCACAAGTTCAAATAAATCGGACACACCCCAGCTACAGTTTAAATCCTGCTGAGAAGATATGGCACCCCCTACCTGGTCAAGTCCCTGTCCTGTGCTTAACACGGACGCACCCTGTAAAAAGAGAGTTTGGTTCCTGAAACAGGATGGCAGTGCTGCATCAGTCGGTGTTGTGATTTCAGCGTCGAAATCAAATTGCCAGGGCCCTACACCATCTTCATCCCAATCAAAAAGCGGGAAGGTAAATTCATCGAGATCAAAGCGGGTAAACCGGACTGAAAATTCATTAAGTACTGCACTTCTCGCTGCACTAAGTACTGCCTCGCCGAAAGAGGCCGTCGGGAACTCAATTCCCTGTTTCGAGAGTATTACCCCTTCAATAGGCGGAAGTGCCGTAAGTGGCTGGCCCGGGATAAAAAGCTCTGCATCGAAGCTCAGTTCAAAATCCCAGTCATTCGTTTCACTGTCATAAGTGAGGTAACCGAGGTCAAGATTGGTAAAGGCAAGATTAAAAAAGCCGAGATTGATTGAAGGACGTGAAAACGGACAGTTTTGAACTGCATTTTCAACGCTAAACCCATCTTCATCATTGTAGGTTAGCACAGCCGCCATGCCGCAGCTGCTTCCATCAGAAAGGGAAAGTGAAAGGTTGGTTTGCATTCTGAGGTCGGCGCTGAATTCATTGCTGCTCCAATTTCCTTCAACAAAGCCGCTAAAATCACGGAACTGCAAACTCACCCTGTCTGAATCTTCCGAAAGGTAGATGGTTTCATCAATTCTGCAATCCAGGTTAAATGTAAATTCTGACGAGAGCAGGTTCGCAGACGGTGAAGTACAATCAACTTCATCGAACACGGAAGTTCGCATGGCCGCCCTTATAAATCCTCCGGGATAGGAAGCCGTAATATTATCGAGCATAATTTGAACCGGTGGTTCGCCGATTGTTATCAGGGGTTCTCTGCCGGGACGTTCTGCACTTATTTGCCCTGTGATTCCTGCGTTGTTCAGTTCAAGTCTTCCTGATGCAGCAATGGCCGATCCGTCCGGCGAACGAATGGAGGCAATCGCCGATACACCTTCTCCAAATATCCACGATGCCTCTCTAAGCGTCACATATTCTGCGCTGGGACCCAGGAGATCTTCCAGTCCCGAGATCCTTGCGCGCATCGACCCTCCTGTTAATATCGGGTTGGCAAGGTTTGTTTTTTGGATTTCAACCCTGTCGAGAAGTGCTCTGAATTGGTAACTGCCATGTACTGAAAAATTCAGGTCGAGCTGAGCGGGGCCGCTCAACACATAGGTGTTCGCTGTTTCTTCAACGTCCACATTCTCGAATCCGCTGAGCGAAGCAAAACCCGGAACTATGTTTATTTCCCTTAACTCTCTGATATCTTCTGCAAGCCGCTCCAGCGCTCTTCTGTCGCGATAGGTGAAGGTATAAATCTCGCTTTCTCCGTCATTTTGCAAAGGCATTTGTCCCATGGCATCCCTTGCCGTTACACGCCACGCATAGGTTGAGCCTTCTTCAAGCGGAAGGTATTCGAGTGTGTATGGAAGCACCGTTTGGCCGGTAAGCGTGGTAAAAAGATGTTCTCTGTTACTGTTAATTGCCTGCAGCGGTGTCTGTCCCCTGAATACTTCTACCATCAGAAATTCATACTCGAACGTACCACCCAGTGTTGATACAACGGGTGTCCATGAAAACGTGGGGACGTCGATTGTTAGATTGGCACCGTCGGGCACGGAAACAAGGATCGGGGGAGTAGGGTATCTGACAGAAAAAAGTGCACGTCCCGGAATAGCGGCTATCCCGGTTTGACCTGTGAAGGGCCGCGCAGTGATTTCGAGCGAATAGTTGCCTTCTGGTATTAATCCGGATTGCAGAACCTGGTTTCTCAGGTCTCTGTCGAGCCTGTTTAAGATTTCACTCGCAGATTCCCTGAACTGTACTTCTTCAAAAAAATTACTGAAAATATAGCTTCCCGGGGTAAAAGGCCTGGGTACTGATGTTAACTCGACGAGGGTTCGATTATTTAGGGTAAGGGTAAAATCGAATACAAAATCTACGGGCTGCGATGTAAAACTCGAATAATTGAATATGACCTGGTACTGTCCCGATCTGAAATTTTGCTCAATGTCGTCTACCAGCGGACTTGGCAATATCGGCGGTATGCCAATAATGTTTATCTGGCTTGAACTTTGAGCTCTCACAGTGTCAGCAAGCAAGAAACCTGCAAAAAATATGGCCATGCAAGCCAGCGATAAAAATTTGTTTATACTCCGTAGTTCAGAAGTCATTTATCTGCAATGATAAAAGTTGATTAAAAACGTCTCTGGTATTGGAACCGGCCTTCAAGCTCGGTGAATGCCCTGCCGCTGCCTTCGAGCACTCTGTTGCTTCTCGTTCTCACATTCAGTGAGAATGTATCATTACTGGTTAGCCTGTAAGATGCTGAGGCGGCTCCATTTAACTGTTGAAGCCTTGTGGAGATAGTTTCACCATCAAAACTCTCCCTTTCTGTCCGGTTCATACTGAGGCCGCTGTTCAGGCCTAATGAAAGAGTTCGGTCGAAAAGTGCATACGACGCACCCAGATTGATGCCATAATTGTTGATCTCCAAATCATCCGAGTCGTTGCGCATAATGGTAGAATTTTTTGAGAGCGAAAGACCCGAAGGCAGGGTTATAGAGTAGCTGGCGCCGCCGGTGTAGGTATGAGATAAAAATTCATCCTGCAGCTCACTTCCTTCTCCGTCGAATTTACTTGCAATAGTCAGATAGCCTGCGGTTAAGGAAACATTGTGAGTGATTTCATCAGCCATAATCACAAGGTTAGGCATCAGCATCAGGTTATGCGAGGTTTGTGTTTGGCCAAAGCCGGCAAATTCATCGTCAGAATCGGGTTTAACCCGGTTCAGTATCAGGTTATAGCTTGTATTGAGCGACAGGTTCTCGTTTATGGAGTACTGAATGTTTGCCCCTGCCCCGGTATTCTGTTGAGTCTGAAAGCGATTGCCCAACAGGTTATCGCGGCTGTGCGAAAAGTTTGTGCTCACGCTCACTCTGTTATCCATAAAGCGCACCGTAGGGCTCAGCGACACTTTTTCGATATCGTTTCTGATTCGTCCCGATCCCAGTGATTCAAAACCAGGCTGCACTCTCTCATATCCCAGACCCAGAGAAAACATATCGAAAACAAAATCCAGATTGGCATTACCGGCATAGTTCACCCTGCTGCTGGAACGTGGAGTATAGAACACCCCAAGGAATCCAGGAATAGGCAGGTCATCAAAAGACACTGTGCCGCTATTCAGATTATTCGTAAAAACTGAGGCCGTTGCCTCACTGGCCAGGGTAATCCGACCGTCCCAAAATCGAACCTGAAAGTCGGGTGAGAGGGTGAGATTTTCACGTGGGTCGATATCAAGATCGATGCCATCGATAGACGTACGACTATCTCTCGAATAGAATGAACTCAGAAAAAAGTAGGAGCGGCTGCTTCTTCCGTATCCAACTTTTGCGCCATAGGACCACTGCTCGAAAGCCGGCTGTCTGAACCCAGTGTCAATACTTGGGCGTACAGCCCTTTTAGACCTCCCGCCTATCAGTTCCAGTAAAAAGTCGCCCGGGTTGGCACGCAGATATCCGCCGCGAACAGTGGCTCCATTGAGGCCATAAGAGGAAAACCGTGTATTCATATCTCCTACCTGCAGAGCGAGCCACCTCCAACCGGCATTGTAATGAAACGTGTTCATATTCTGCCTCAAGCCACTTTCATCTGTAGAATAATTAATACCTATTCCTGAACTGAGACCTAAAACTGTGAAGTTCAGGTTGGCATTGGTTTGAATCATACCGGGTGCCCTTCGGTTTTCAATGCCGTCTACGGTATAAGCACTGGCCGAAAAGCTCAAAGATCCGCCTGTTGAGAAGGTTTCAAGATTGGCATCTCTCCAAAATGAGCTTTCTTGTGCATTCAGCACTTCCAGGGCGAAAAAGCTTAACCAAATGATAAGTAATGATTTACTGATCTGGATAAAATTCCAACGCAAAGTCGCAATCCTCTTTTTTATAGTTTGTTCACCCTTTAAAGCGTACTTACTTCGAAAAATCTCTCATTCTTTTTTAACCGATTGAGAATTATTCCTGAAAACCAGGATCTTATTTTGATTACGACTTTAACATTTAGTTACCTTCACCGCCTTTAATCAATCAAGTACCTTATAGATGACCGACTCCCAGATTTTCTCCCATATCGCCTCCACTCTCAGCATTTCTCCCAAACAGGTTCAAACCGTTGCCGGTTTTATTGATGAAGGCGCAACCATCCCGTTCCTTGCACGCTACCGGCAGGAGGCCACCGGTGGACTCGATGAAGAGCAGCTCCGTTCGGTACGCGATATGATTGAATTTCACCGGACACTTGAAGACCGCAAGAAAACGATCCTAAAAGCGATCAAAGAGCAGGAGAAGCTCACACCAGAGCTGGAGGAAAAAATCAAGGCGTGCAGCGACCTGAAAACGCTGGAAGATCTCTATCTGCCCTACAAAAAGAAACGCAAAACGCGGGGCGATATGGCCAAGGAAAAGGGCCTCGAACCGCTGGCTAAACTGATCTGGGACCAGGAGATTACCGAAGGCAACCCGCTTGATTTTGCCCGTGAGTATATCAGCGAACAGCATGAGCTGCCGGATGCGGAAACCGCGCTCAAAACCTCGCTCGACATTGTGGCCGAATGGATCAACGAATCGATGGAGGTGCGCGACCGCCTGAGATATATCATCCGCAAGCACGGTATTCTGAAATCGGAGAAAAATCCGGTAATTGATCAGCGCACCAATTTTGAGGACTATTACGAGTTCAGCAACCGCATTCAGTACATCAAGCCGCACCAGGTGCTGGCGCTGAACCGGGGAGAGCGTGAAAACATACTTTTCGTGAACCTGGAGCTGAACACCGACCGCACACTCGACAACCTGGATGATGTTGTGATCACCAACGACATGAGCATTTTTACCCCATACCTACAGGATGCCGTAGAGGACTCCTTCAAGCGGCTGCTTCTCCCCTCGCTCGAGCGTGAGCTTCGCAACGAACTTACGTCCCAGGCCGATGAACACGCCATCGTTACCTTTGCCACTAACCTGAAGAATCTTCTTTTGCAACCGCCGTTGAAAGAGCAGATTGTAATGGGAATTGATCCCGCCTACCGTACCGGATGCAAGCTGGCCGTGATTGACGAAACCGGCGCCTACAAGGAAGGAACCACCATCTTCCCCACCCCGCCGCAGAAGAAAATCGCCGAAAGTGCCGGCGTGGTAAACCGCCTTATCGACAAATACGGCGTTACCCTGATCGCCATCGGCAACGGAACAGGCAGCCGTGAAACCGAGCAGTTTATTGCGGAGGTAATTCAGTCGCGCAAGGAATCGAAACCGGATGAGACCCTGAGTTATCTCATTATCAGCGAAGCCGGAGCTTCTGTTTACTCCGCTTCCTCCATTGCACGTGAGGAGTTCCCGGAGCTGGATGCGGCCCAGCGCGGCAACATCTCCATTGCGCGGCGGGTACAGGATCCGCTGGCCGAACTGGTCAAGATCGATCCGAAATCAATCGGTGTAGGTTTGTATCAGCACGACGTAAACCAGTCTGAATTGGCCAAAAAACTCGACGACGTGGTGGAAAGCTGCGTGAATGAGGTGGGCGTGAACCTGAACACGGCCAGTGCCCCGCTGCTCACGCACATTTCAGGACTGAGCCGGACCGTAGCCAGGAATATCGTTGAGCATCGTGAAAAAGTCGGGAAGTTTAAAAACCGCGAAGAGATCAAAAAGATTGCCGGCGTGGGTGATTTCCGATTCCAGCAGGCGGCCGGATTTATGCGCATTCCCGACGGCGACCACCCCCTCGACAATACCGCCATTCACCCCGAAAGTTACGAGGCTGCCGAAAAGCTGTGCACCCTGTTCGGAGTTGATATCGACACTCTGGTCTCACAGCAGAAAAAGATTGAGAGCACATTTGCCGGTATCAACAAAGAGGATGTTGCGAAGAAGGTTGGGATCGGTGTTCCCACCCTGGAACTGATCATCGAAAACCTGCAGAAACCGGGACGTGATCCACGCGAGTCGCTGCCCAAACCGCTGCTGCGCCAGGATGTGATGAAGATGGAGGATCTCTCCACCGGCATGAAGCTGGAGGGAACCGTTCGCAATGTGGTCGATTTCGGCGCTTTTGTGGATATCGGCGTAAAGCAGGACGGTCTGCTCCATATCTCACAAATGAGCAAAGGCCGCGAGCGCGTAACCGATCCGCATGATGTGGTTTCGGTGGGCGATATCATCAATGTAGAGATAACGAGCATCGATCTCGAACGCGGGAGGATTGGACTGGCGCTGGAGTGAGCGGTGTTGGCTTTTTTCTACTTTCAAATGGTCAACTTACGGGAAAACTTATATTCGTTTCTTCATTTTCCTACCGTCCTGTCCAACTCCACCATCACATTCACCGTCTGGAACACCACCCGGCGGGCGTCTTCCCATGTGAGTGATTCACCCTCTTTTTGGGCACCGTGCTCCTGCCGTTGTACCAGGTCAGATAACGTACCCCAATAGACTACCAATGCTTCCAAGAATGGTTTTACTGTTTTCCCTTTTTCAACGCCTCTTCTTTCTATAACCTCACGCAGCCGATTAACGGTAGACGGTTTTGGTTCTGGGGAAGCTTTTCCAAATACATCTGCATATAGCCGATCTGCAAACTCCTGCATCGCTTCGCGGCAATGGTGGCCGATGGCGGTAAAATGATCTATACTGTCGCTTGCATATAGTTTCTCTTCAGCAAGCTTTAGTTTTTTATAGGCTTCATTGTAGTTGCTACGGAAACTGTCCAGTTCGAGATATCTGATTACACTTTTTCCAACTCTTTCTACGGGTTTGCCTTTTTGTTTCATGAGCCAATCGTAGTATTGATACCCAATAGGAGTGATGGTATATCTCTTACTACCAATACTACCATAATCAAACTGCAATAAACCTTCTGCCGCCAAAGCATCCGGATCACCAAAAGCATAACCTGTTATATTCCCTTTAGGCATGATTAAGCATGTCCCATCATTTGAATTTGCTTCAACCATTGGGCTTCGATTTTCACGTGGCACACTTCGTACATTTTCAACCATTTGGACGAAAAGATCTTGTTGTTCCGGTTCCAGTATGATGTATTCGAAATTCATTTAAAAACCTAACTCATTTGAATTACTATCCTTATCGATTCTCACCTTTTCCTATTTCTTGTTCAAGTCGCCCATAATCTTTTTGTAGCACCATTAAATCCATTTCCAGCGATAGGTGCACTCCTTTTCGTCACCGTATTGTAATTGTTCTCAACCAAATTGATGAAATTCCGAAATGTATCACTGATCTGCCAGAGCTGTCGGATAATTTGGTCTTGTTCGGTTCTGTGATTGTTCATCATTACTCTTCTCATTGGATGATTATCCGCTAATTTACAGATATAACCTTATATGTATAATAGGCTCTTATTCTCAATATAGTTGACAAAATAGTATAATTAGTTGTAATTTGTCAACCAAACATCATCCAAAACCCATGTCATGCCATTTATCGCCCAGCGCCTCGTAAACGCCCGCCAAATGCGGGGACTCTCCCTGCAGGATCTGTCCGACAAACTCGGCAACAAGGTCAGCCGCCAGGCCCTTCACAAATATGAAACCGGTGAAGTGGTGCCGGATAACGTCATGGTTCAGGATATCGCCGGTGTGCTTGATTTGAAACCGGACTACTTTTACCGGGAGCAAACTGTAAATATCGAGGAGGTTGCTTTTCGCAAACTTTCAAAGCTGGGTAAAAAAGAACAAAAACGCATCATAGAGACTGCCAGAGATTACCTGGAACGATACATTGAACTGGAAGAGATCATCGGAAAACCGGTTAGTGTGGTAAACCCGCTGAAGGATGTAACCATCACCGGAAGGGATGATGTTGAAAAGGCTGCCCGGAAATTGCGCGACGAATGGAATCTCGGAACCGATCCCCTTTACAATGTACTCGAACTACTTGAAGACCAGGGAATCAAGGTACTGGAACTTAACGCCGATCCTGCAGTGGACGGATTTTCAACCTGGATTGACGATAAGATTCCCGTGATCGGGTTAAACCTCTCCCTAAAGAAGCATCTTGATCGATACCGTTTCACTGCGCTTCATGAACTGGGGCATTTATTTCTGAACATCAGCCGGTTCAATGAATCCGAACAGGAGAAAATGTGCC
>SL_3KL_010_SEDDRAFT_10001603_pt1 | contig 20662 bp, 20 predicted proteins | sample SodLakKL_010_SED_2_FD_10381 | JGI IMG/M metagenome (IMG submission 10381) | reverse complement strand
TGGGAAAGACGCTGTTGATGTAGCAAAGAAAGCTGCCACCATTGCGGAAAGCTATCAGAAATTTAAAGAGACCGGGGATTTTTAATATCTTTATGGTATTCATTTCTCAGCAGCCGGGCTATAGGCCCCGGCTGTCCGCTCCCTATTGATTTTCCGTCAACCTGTATCAGAGGCATAATTTCCATTAATGAATTGGTCAAAAAGGCTTCTTGTGCTTCGTAAAGCTGATTAGAATTCAAGGGTGTTTCTTTTACCTCTATATTTTTATCTAAAGCCAGCTGGATCACCCTCTGCCTGGTAATCCCATTTAATATTCCACAGTTTAAAGTAGGGGTAAACAGTGTGCGATTTTTAACCACAAATAGATTGCTCACCGTCCCTCCGGACAGGTTACCAAAAACATTAAACAGCAGACCTTCTTCTGCGTTTCTTTCCTCTGCTTCCATTTTAGCCAAAATATTGTCCAGGTAGTTAAAAGTTTTGAGTTTGCTTAGAGGCGAAAAAGGATTCCTCCTGGTATTTTTTATGGTTACCGCCGTGAATCCCTTAGAATAGCTTTCTTCCCCATAGGGGATTGAAAAAAAAGGCACAACCATAACCACTGGGTCATTACACTGCCGCGGCAGCAATCCCCTTTTCCCGACCCCTCTGGAAAGGCTCAACCTTAAAAAACCTTCATTCAGCAGATTCTTCTCAATAATATTTCTAAAAACCTGATGATAAAATAACGCGTCTTTTTCTATAGGAATTTGCAGGAGAGAAGCTCCTCTAAATAAGCGAACCAGGTGCTGATCCCCCAAGAACACTTCCCCCTCATAAATTCGCAGGGTTTCAAATAAACCGTCCCCGTAAAGAAAGCCTCGATCTGAGGCTGAAATTATGGCTTCTCCACCATTTACATATACTCCATTTAAATAACAAATACCCTCCATAGGTCTCTCCCACCATGTTTTTTATGAATAGTTAGAATACTATTTTTGGAGCACTAGTTTAAAAATAAGACAAGAGAACCGTCCCCTTGTCTCCCTCTGTCTTGTTAGATGGAAATGGCCATGCCTTCCTCGGCCAGTTCCGCTGCAGGGAACTCCTTTTCTGCTTCAGAAAGGGTAACGGATAAGGAATTTTTAGGGTGAAGATGAGTTAGAATCAGTCTCTTGACTCCTGCTTTTCGGGCAATCAAAGCGGACTGAAAGGAGGCCAGATGATTTTTCCGGCCTAAAAAAAGGTCTTCTGAGATATAATTTGCTTCACAGAGAAACAGGTCACATCCCTCNGCAAAATCAATGAGGCCGTCAAAATATTCTGTGTCCGCGGAATAAACTAAAGTGCTTTCACCATGACTCACCTTAACCGCAAAGCAGGGCTTAGAGTGAACAGTGGGTAAAAAGCCAAACTCAAATTCCTTTAAAGATAATTTTAAACAGGAATCTAAAGGCAATAATTCCACCGCATTTTTATACTCCAATAAAGGATACATCTGAGAATCTTCTGGTGCATAAATGCGTAAGGGTTCATTTCTCTTTTCCAGGGCAATGGCCGTTTCCATCGCATACCTGGATATAAAACAATCAGCCATATGGTCCATATGAAGATGAGAAAGAATGATGGCGTCTAATTCACAAAAATCTATAATTTTTTGAAGAGCACTAAAAGTGCCGTTTCCACAGTCCAGCATCACCCTGGTTTCACTGCCTTCCAAAAGGTACCCCGAACAGTTTCCCCCCGGAGCAGGATACGGCCCATATCTCCCCAGCACAGTTATCTTCATATTTTAAAACCTCAGAATTGTCCTTCCCTTAACTATTTTTTTGAAGTTAAGTATATATTCTTGTTCTTCCATTCCAAAAGACCTTTATAAGCCTCCAGAAGCTTTTTCGTCTGATTGTAAGAGGACATTTTAAAAGCATTCTCCTGGGCATTCCGGCTCATGGCTGACCGCAGGGTTTTATCATCCATCAACAGCATTACTTTATTCACAAAATGATCCATAGAGTACCTGGTTAGAAAACCATCTTCTCCGTCTCGAATCATCTCTGATGCACCAAGAGCTTTGACAGCTACCACAGGAAGCCCCGCGGCTTTGGCCTCACACAAAACCAATCCCTGGGTTTCTGTGAGAGAAGCAAAGATGAATATGTCTGCTCCTGCATAGGCATTAATTAAATCTTCCCTGGGTATAATTCCGGTAAATGTTACATATTCACTGATTTCTAAATCTTCAGCGATACTCTGTAAATTTTTTAAATCCGGCCCTCCACCCACAATCACTAATCTTCCTTCAGGTTTATAGGTTAAGATTTGTTTGAACGCCTTTAAAAGAAAAGGAACATTTTTTTCTTTTCCCAGTCTGCCGATATGCAGNAAAATGGTTTCATTTTCTTTAAAACCAAAGCTCTGCCTCAACCAGGTACGATCTATATTTTCAAATTCATCAATATCAATACCTGTGGACAAATTGANTACCGGAACCTGGACGCCGGTGCTTTTAATATGTTCCCGAATAATTTCCGTGGGGGTAATCACTAAATCACACTGATTGCAGAAATCTGTGCTCCACTTTTGCATCAAAACCTTAGACAGGTTTTTGGCAAAGGGAAGATAATGTACGTACTGGTCGTACATGGTGTGATAAGTGAAAACCAGCGGGACATTGTACCTTTTTGCATATCTAAGCCCCATTCTACCCATCAGAAACGGAGACTGCAGGTGAATAATTTCAATTCCCAAATCTTTTATGGTTTTCCCAAGAGTAGCTGAAAGCGGTATAGCTAAAGAAAAGTCAGGTTGAGTAGGCGCCGGTATCGAGATAAAGCGAAACACCCTTTCCTCCTTCTCACAATTGGGATAGTCAGGGCCAAACACATAAACATCATGGCCCATTGAAGTCAGCTGGTTAGAAAAACTTTCAATAGACCTCACNACACCNCTCTTATAGGGTCTAAAACTGTCTGTAAATATTCCTATTTTCATACGAAAACCTCCCGGTTAAAACTACACCGTTTTTTGCTCTGCAGGGCAAGCCCATGCATTCTTCCAAAAGACAAGTATCTTACCTGTTTCAGCCTTATTTAATTTTATCCATTAACCCTTTCTTTTATTATATATATTTTTTCTCTTTAAAATCTTTAAATCCTTTCCAAAAGAACCAAATTTAATATAGCCTTAAGAAATTTTAACACATTAAAAAAGCCGGAATCAGATATTCCCGGCTTTTTAACGGCTTTCTATCTGGTGGACAGGCACATTACGTCATCATTTAATAGAAAAACAGCTATACTTTTTCCGTTTTTTTATGAAGCCTGTCCAGGAAAAGCAGTTTAGGCTCCTCTAAATCAATTAATGAAAACTTACCCTTAATCTCTTTCAGCATATCAATCTCACGGGAATGACAGGTTAAAAAGATGATTTGCCTGTGTTTAGACAGTTCGGTAAGACATTTTAACACTTCATGAAGCCTCTTTCGGTCGTATTGAACAAAACAGTCATCCAAAATCAGTGGCAGGCTGGAGTTCCCCGTCACCATATCTGCGATCATCACCCGGACGGAAAAATAAAACTGGTCCACTGTTCCGCCACTCAAATCATGAATACTGACATGTTTTCCGGTTTCCGGAACCATCACGGTGACATCCATTTCTTTACTAATCTTAACCTGCTGGTAGCGGTTGTTGGTAATCTTAGAAATCAGGCTGCTTACTTTTTCATTCAGTTTAGGGGCAAAATCCCGGTGAATTTCTTTTGCCACAATTTCAATCATTTTGATGGCAGCTCGTAGAGCATCCCCCTGCTTTAGAAGGTACTCTCTCTCCTGTTTCTTTTTGGAGAGCTGTTCTTCCACCTCTGTCAGGGGCTGGAATTCATTATAGGTTGCTTCAATTTTTGCTTCCAGCTCAGAGTGCTTACTCTTTACCCGGGTCAGTTCTTCACAAATCTTTTCCAGTTCTTTTTGCTTTAGCTGGATTAAACTTTCATTTACGTCTGTTATTACCTCCTCCGATTCCATAACGGATAAATCCACTTTTCTGAGTTCCTGTAAAGATGTGCCATCCAACAACGCATTTAGAACTTCCTCATACTTTGCCCTCTGTTCCAACAGGATTTCTACTTCCCGGTGACGACGGCACCCTTCAAAATATTCTTCAAAGCTGTTTACTCCGGCAGAAATAAAAATATACTCCGATTCTTCCTTTAAATTAAACAGGTCAACCTCATATTTTTTCTTTGTTTTTTCCAGTTCAACGATTTTTTCTTCAAGGTTCATAAGCATGTTAAATGTGCTCTGATAGTTGCTGAGCCGGTTCTTAAATTCCTCAATCTTCTTCTCCGTGATTTCTTCCCCTTTCTTCCAGAGAGAGGCATTTTCCAGAAAGCGTGTAATATCATTTTCAAATTCACGGTACCGTTGAGACAGGTCTTTGACTTCCCTGTTCACTATTTTCAAGTCTTTTTCCAACCTGTCTTTTTCTGTCAGCAGGACGCCGTACTGACTTATTTTTAACCGCAGGTCCCTGGTAGTCTGAACCTGATTTTTCTTTAATATTTTCTCGAGCTTTTTTTCCATTTTTCTAATTTGATCCTGGTCTTCACAATCCTGATCGATCAGCTGCTGCATCTCTTCTTCCACTTTTAATAAATCATTTTTTATATATGCTCTTTGTTTTACTGCATTAACGGATAGAAGTAAAGGAACGGTCAGCATGGAGGCAAAGTAATAGTTGAACATTAACGAGGGCGCCAATATAACCCCTGCCAGGGAAAGAATAAAAAGCATCATATTCTTTGACCCCTTCAGCTGATTGTCCATAATTCCTCTCTTTTCCTCCAGCAGGTCAATTTTACTTTTCATGGAGGAATTTTTTAAAACATTGATGCTGTCTTCCAGCTTTTCCGCGTCATACAGGTCTTTGCTCCCACATTTCTTCCAGAACTCTTTATTTAGTTCCTCATATATTTCATTCAAAGATTTTTCAGTTTTTTCCATAAAACTTTGCTTTTGAATTAACTGGTCTCGAAATGATTTATATAAGGCATAATCCCTGCTGATTAGAGAGGCGGCTTCAAAATCTAAATCCTGAAAATGAGCATTTTTTTCTATGTATCTGCGGGGCTGCTCCACTATATCCAATTCTTTTTTTAATGAACGGGCTGTTTCCTTTAGATTGTTCTCTATGTTTTTTATGCCTTCCTTGAGCTCTACTACCCTCTCCCGCTGCTGTACTGGAAAATAACGATATTTTTCTAATTCGTAAATGATGCTGTTAATTTTGGTTATTTTCTTTTCCTGTTCCTTAATGCTTTTTAATTTTTTAGCCAGCAGGTAATCCTTGAACTTCTTTATCTCCTGCTCTTTTGTTCTTTTTTTATTAATACCCTCTAAAATAAGCGGCCTGGTTTCTGCCAGCTGCTGTTCATAACTGCGGATGCTTTTCATCATGGATTCAAGCTTAACTTTCTCTTCCTCCAGCTGGTCAATCTGCTTGCACACCTTCCCTAAAGGGCTTTTAGGTACTTTGTCCGATCCTACTTCCTCTTTTAAAACCCTTTCCAGTTCCATAGAAGCTTTTCGTATTGAAATATTAGCATTTCCGGAATAGCTTAAATTTGTAAGCTTGCTGCAGATTTCCTGGGTGAGTTCTTCATCACTGATGCTTTCCCCCTGGCTGATGCTGATGGTATTGCTGAATATATTCCTGTTTAAGTTCATATGGGTCTCAGCAAAATTAAGCTCTTTTGTACCTTTGTGCTGCTTAAATTTCTTGTTCAAACATTCTCCGGTTTGAGCATTTCTAATAATCACGTCATCCTCTTTAAAATTGCGGTCAATTCGGTACAATTTCCCCTGATTTTCAAATTCCAGCGCCCCTTCATACTGTTCACCCTCCCAGGGTTGATAAGCCAGCAGTTCATAAGTAAATACCCGGCGGCTTTTATAGGGCTTTTTAAAACCGAAAAATATTCCCTCTATAAACTTCTGTATGGTTGATTTTCCCGCTTCGTTAGGGCCGTATATCACATTAAAACCCTCTGACAGTTCAATCTCCTTTCTTTTAAACTTTCCAAAGTTATTTAACTCTAGTTTCTTAATAATCACCTCAAGGCCACCTTCTTCCCTAATAAAGTATCTAATCCGTAATACAACGCGTTGGTAATGATTTCCCGTTCTTTTCCCTTTTCCCGGTCTATCTCATCTTTCATTTTCAAGGTAAAGATGCCAGGTGCAGTATGCAGGTTTTCTCGAATCACTGCCTCCAAATCATAATCCGGAGTGGTATAATCCTGCACCTCCAGGTAAAGAAAATCATCTTGTAATAGTTCCTGTACTGCTTCAGTGTTCAAATCCACTGCTTCATCTTTTTCTCCGGTTATTTTAAAACGATAAAAATGATTCAGCCGGTCCTCTTTTTTTACAGACTTTCTTATACATTTGCAGATATCCTCAATCCCCATCTCACTGGTGATTCGTAACTTGCTATGACAATATTTTCTTTTAGCGATTGGGACGAACTTTAGGTTAACTCCTTTTTTGCTTAAAGTTCCTATCAGAACTCCATGTTCCCCAGGCTCTGAAAAATCTAACGGCTCCGGAGACCCCGCATAATTGGCAATAATCTTTCCTTTACTGGGAACCCTGTGATTCTGATGGATATGTCCCAGGGCAACATAATCTGCCTTACATTCCCGCAGGTCACTTTCACTGATGGGAAGAGAAACTGACTCTCCTAAACATCCGAAAGTATCACCATGTAACATGACTAAATTAATTCTTTTTCCCGGTTCAATCTTCAGGTCCCTTAACATTGAAGTTTTTATTTCCCACTGGTTCCATCCAAACCCGTGTATTCTCAAGTTAAAGGGAAGAAGATCAACATATTCCCAGTTTTCTTTTAAAAAAATATGAACATTCCTGGGCCAAGAAAAAGTTCGGTAGAATGAATCATCCAAAGCAGGATCACTATCTCCGGGGGTAATAAATACTTTGATATGAGGAATTTTGAAAAGTTTCCTCTGCATAAATCTAATAATTGGTTTAGTAACAAATCGATAATCAAATAAGTCCCCGGTAATCAAAATGATATCGACTTTTTCCTCTTCTGCCGTCTTAATAATTCGGCTGAAAACCTCTTTAAGTTCGTTTCTTCTCCTTCTGGCCATTTCCAAAGAAATATTCTGTCCGGTAAAAGCAGTTTCTAGATGAATATCTCCAGTTTGTAAAAATTTGATTTCCTTCATTGACCTGCACCCCCAAAATTTATACTTAATCCCATATATAACCTATTAAGATATTCTAGCTGCTTTTAAAAATTCCTGCCATTTTCTAGTATTTTTTAAAAATTTTTCGACAAGCCAGCGGCAGCTGAACGAAAAAACCGCGTGAAACCCTGGTAAAATAAGGGTTTCACGCGGTTTTTTCTTAATTCAAAAAAATTAATTTTTTTTGTTTTTTCTTTCCTTTAGAACAATACAGCGTTAAAGTATTATAGTGCCAGGGTCTCCATTAACGCTTTGGCCTTGTCCAATGTTTCCTGATATTCTTTTTCCGGCTCGGAATCGGCCACAATTCCTCCCCCTACCTGGAAATACACCCGGTTATTCTTAATTACGAATGTTCTTATCACGATGTTCAGATCCGCTTTTCCGTCCAGAGAGATATATCCTATGGAACCGGTATAGACGTTCCTTTTTAATCCCTCCAACTGGTCAATAATTTCCATAGCCCGGATTTTTGGGGCACCGGTAATGGAGCCTCCCGGAAATGAGGCGTAAAGAAGGTCTGTAATATCCTTATCCTCCGGCAGCACCCCAGTGACGGTGGAAACCAGGTGGTATACGGTGGCATAGGCTTCCAGAGTGAATAATTCAGGAACTTTTACCGTACCGGGAAGGCATACCCTTCCCAGGTCATTTCTTTCCAGGTCCACGATCATGATCAGCTCTGCCCGGTCTTTTTCACTGTTCAACAGCTCTTCTCTGTACTGCCGGTCTTTCTCCGGATCGCTGCTCCGGGGACGGGTACCCTTAATGGGCCTTGTTTCCACAATTTTATCTGACAGAAGAAGGAATCTTTCCGGCGATGCACTGGCTACCACCACGTCACCAAAGTTNAGAAAAGAAGCAAAGGGGGCGGGGTTAATAGTCCTCAACCTGCAGTACAATTCAAAAGGGCTGATTTCAAGTTCCGCTTCAAAACGCTGAGAAAGGTTAGCCTGATATATATCCCCTGCGGCAATATAATCTTTCACCTGTTCTACAGTGCGGCAGTATTGTTCCCGGGTGAAATTAGATTTCAACTTTGAAGAGAAATCCTTATCATTCTCTTCACGATGCATATTATCTCCCAGTTTAAGGGACATTTTATCCGTTTCAAATTGAACCTTAATGTTATGAATTTCTGTATCAAATTCTTTCATCATTTCATCCGCTTTTGTTTTCGCTTCGGACGCTGTTGAGGCTCTGCCCAGTGTGAAAAGAAAGGCTTTGCTTAACAGATGGTCAAAGGCAAAAATTTTATCATAAAAACCCAGCAGGCAATCCGGCAGCATAAGGTCATCGATGCTGTTTCCCGGTAATTCCTCAATCATTTCTCCTAATTCATAGCCGAAATAACCAACGGCTCCACCGGAAAATGGAGGCACTCCTTCCGGCAGCTTAGTGACCATCTGGTAAGAATTTAAAAAATCTTTTAGCAGAGTAAAGGGATTCCCCGTTAACCGGGTTTCCCCCTGATTTTCCTGCCAGATATGCACCTGATTTCCCTTGGAACGAAACCAGGCAAAAGGCGAAGCTCCTACAAAGGAATACCTTCCCAGGCGCTCCGGATCCATTCTGCTGTCCAGAATAAAGCTGTAAGGCTCATCTTTACAGTGGCAGTACACATCAAACGGGGCTATTGTAGACTGCACTTCTTTTACGGCTGCGGCTGTTTTCAAACTGTGATGCACTCCTTTCACGGCTTAAATCCAAGAAGTTCTGCAGGAGGCTGTGCCCCTGCTCCGTCAATATGGCTTCGGGATGGAATTGAACTCCCTCCAGCAAATAATCCTTATGTGTAACTCCCATAATTTCTCCCTGCTGTGTCCAGGCGCTTACTTCAAAACAATTGGGAAGACTGTTGGGTTCTAATATTAAAGAATGATATCTTGTTACGGTTAAAGGATTTTTTAGACCTTTAAAAATGGTTTTACCGAGGTGAAATATTTCTGAAGTTTTTCCGTGCATAAGCCTTGGGGCTCGGACAACTTTCCCTCCGAAAACCTGTCCGATGGACTGATGGCCCAAACATACTCCCAGAATCGGAATTCTACCGGCAAAATAGTTGATTAGATTCAGAGATATACCGGCTTCATTGGGGGTGCAGGGACCGGGGGAAATGATAATCTGTTCAGGGCTCATTTGTTCAATATCTTCCAGGGTAATCTGGTCATTTCGATAAACCAGGACCCCTTCATTTAGTTCCCAGAGATATTGGACCAGGTTGAAAGTGAAAGAGTCATAGTTATCAATCATTAATATCATGATTTCTTTCCTCCTCTCAAAAAAATAAAAACCAGCACATATAAATGTACTGGTTCGCATCCCAGCGATTCGCGTCCGTTCAGTTGTATTACCTATATTAATAACACAGATGACCCAAAAAGTCAAAAGAAAATTTAAAACCTTCCGGAACGAATTATGGAAATTAAGAGCCAAAACCCCATGGCACCCGCCACAATGAAACCGATTTCAGCTATAGGTAATTTCCAAATAATAGATTGTTCAGTGATTTGAATCAGGAAAGATAACCCAACAATCAGGCTGGCCAGAACTATGCTGAAGGCCAAACGGTTTACCATGTGATTTAATCTATTTAGCATTTTTTCATTATACTCGTGTTCTAAAGTAGCCTTAAACTGTCCTCTTTCCAGTACGTCAAGTAAGTCCGCAATCTGTTTGGGGAAGGCACTAAATATTTGCCCATAATCATGTACATTTTTTGATAGGGTCTTCCTGAAGTAACCGAAAGACCATCTTTCTTTAACTAATTCCCTGCCAAAGGGTTCAGCAATTTCCATAAGGCTGATTTCAGGTGCCAACCTGGTAATTTGTCCCTCTAAAATCATAAACGTTTTACCCATTAAGGTAAATTCAGCAGGTAAAAGAATCCGATATTTAAATGCCAGGTCCATAAACTCCTTCATAGTGTCCCCCAGCTTAATTTTACTCAAGGGACGGTCATAATACTTGTATCTCATCCGTTCAATGTCCTGCCTCAATTCCCGTCGGTTTATATTGGGGGGAGTAATCCCTAAATTCATAAAGGTCCTCATCACTGCCTCGGTATTTTTGTTCACTTGTGAAATCAGCAGGTCCCCAAATTTTTCTTTCATCTCATCATCAATCATACCGATGATTCCAAAATCCAGTAAAGCAATACGATTATTATCTATAACTAAAATGTTTCCCGGATGAGGATCCCCATGGAAAAAACCATCATACAGGATCTGTTTAAAGACCGCTTTACTTAATACATTTGCAACCTTAACCGTATCGATTCCCTGCTCGGAAAGAGCATGGACATCATCCAGCTTGATGCCTTCAATATACTCCATGGTCAATATCCTGCGGGTAGTATAATCCCAATGGACTTTAGGAATGCAAACATCCTCAACGTCTTTAAAGTTCTTTTGAAAAACATCAATGTTTTGCCCTTCCACCAGGTAGTCCATTTCGTTCAACAGGATATCTTCAAATTCCAAAACAGCCTCTGTAAAATTATAAAACTGAGACCAGTCCGTATGCTTCTCAATCAACCTGGCTATATCCAGCATAATTTCCAGGTCAATCCGTATGTTTTCTTCAATGCCCGGCCTCTGGACCTTCACTACCACCTTTTTCCCGTCCAGCATCTCAGCCCGGTGAACCTGTCCAATGGAGGCAGCCGCCAGGGGCTGGGCTTCAAAACTTTTAAACAGGTCCTCCAGGGCACTCCCCAACTCATTTTCAATTTGCTTCCTGACTTCCAAAAATGAAAATGGAGGGACCTGGTCCTGCAGTTTGGTCAGTTCCTTTGTGATTTCTTCAGGAATCAGATCCGGGCGGGTGCTCAATATTTGTCCAAGCTTAATAAAAGTAGTCCCTAATTCCTCCAAAACCAGGCGAATACTCTCCGCATTATATTTCCGATCAAGCTCATTCTTGACTCCCAGCCTTCTGCCCTTTAAAAACTCACTAAGACCCAGCTGCCGAATCAAAAAGCCGAAACCGTGTTTAGTTAGTGTTTGTGTAATTTCCCTGTAACGATGGAAGTGTTTATAGCGTTTCTGCAGCCTCATGGGTCACTCCTCAATTCCTTTACATTTTTGATTCCAGCAGCCCTTTCAATTCGTCAATTTTCCCCTCTAACCTGCCTATATCTTCCTTAGTTGCCAAAGCTGCCTGGTCTAAAATCTCGTTCAGCTCAGTCTTAATGGTATCCTGTAATACTTCCTTTTCTTTCTTTCCTTTCTCAACAAAATCATCAACCACTTTCTGAGCATCTTCCCGGCTGAGCTCTCCTTTTTTGACCATCATATCCACAATTTCTTCCGCTTTCTCTTTGGATACGGTGATAGCCCCCAGGCCAAATAAAATCGTTTTGTTAAACAAGTCGCTCATCATCATTGTAAAACCTCCTTTTTATTTTTCTAGATTATGTGTATATGTTAATATTATTTACAGTTTTTCTTCGCTTACCCTTAATTATAATACGAAATATCCATTTTTCAACATCACCCGTAATATTTAAAGAAAATATAATATAAAATAACAGGACGGGTTTTTAACCCATCCTATAAAGTATACATTCCTTTTCTTAATTCTTGATTTCGATGGAAAAGCTTATATAACCACCAGGTTATCCCGGTGGACAACTTCGCTTTCCCCTTTCTCCCCCAAAACCTCAAGGATTTTTGAGGACCTTAACCCTTTAATTTTTATTAAATCCCTGGAGGGATAGTTAACCAGCCCGCGGGCGAATACAATGCCATCTTCATCAGCGATACATACCGTCTCGCCCCGTTCAAAACTGCCTTCCACCTCCAGCACCCCGCTGGGCAAAAGGCTTTTTCCATCTCTAACCACAGCTTTTTTCGCACCGGAATCAACACATAAAGTCCCCTGCACTGTGAGTCCGAAAGCAATCCATCTTTTGCGGCTGTGCATGGGCTTTTCCTTGGGCAAAAACAGCGTGCCCACCTTTTTACCACTTATAATGTCATGGATTACGCCTGGTTTTTGACCATTGGCGATGACCATAGGTACCCCGGAACATACTGAGATTTTTGCCGCCTGCAGTTTTGCCCTCATTCCACCGGTTCCCAGAGTTCCGCAGGTGCTGGTGGCAAGGTTCTCTATTTCCCCGTTGATATCAGGCACAAAAGTAATCAGCTCCGCATCGGAATCTGTATGGGGGTTAGCTGTATAGAGGCCATCAATATCTGAAAGGTTGATTAACAAGTCTACATCAATTAAACTGGCTACCAGTGCAGAAAGATTATCATTGTCTCCAAACTCAATTTCATCCACGGAAACCGTATCATTTTCATTGATAATAGGGATAACTCCAAATTTTAAGAGGGTAGTTAAAGTATTCCGGGCATTCACATACCGCTGCCGGTTTACCAGGTCATCCCGTGTTAAAAGAAGCTGAGCTACGGTATGGCCGTATTCAGAAAAAACTTTCTCATATACTTGAATCAGCATACCCTGTCCCACTGCAGCAATAGCCTGTTTTTCAGGAGTAGTTTTGGGCTTTTTCTTAAAACCCAATTTTCCCAACCCTGCTCCTATAGCACCTGAGGATACCAGTACCACTTCTTTTCCCTGGTTTTTTAAATCCGCCAGTTCCCGGACGATTCTTTCAATATAATTCAAATTTAACTTCCCGCTGGGATAGGTTAAGGTGGATGTTCCAACTTTAACCAGTATATTTTTAGCTTTTTTTAGTCTTTTTCTAAATGTTTCTTCCACCTTAATCTTTCCTTTCTTTGCCTAACTCTTTGGACCTTTTGGCCGCTGCCTCCACCGCTTTGATAACGGTTCCCCTGAAGGTTTTCTTTTCCAAAGCGTAAATACCGGCAATGGTGGTACCTCCCGGCGAGGCCACCTTATCCTTTAATACGGAAGGGTGCTCTTCTGTTTGAATCACCATTTCGGCAGCCCCTAAAACAGTTTGACTGGCTAAAAGCAGTGCTTTATCCCTGGGCAGACCCATTTTTACGCCCCCGTCTGCCAGCGCTTCCACAAACATGAATACATAAGCAGGGCCGCTTCCACTGAGCCCGGTAGCGGCATCCATCAATTTTTCTTCCAAGATGACCACCTTCCCCAATGATTCCATAAGCTTCATCACAAAACCCAGTTCATTTTCATCCACGTTATTCCCCGGAGAAACCACAGTCATGCCTTTACCAATCAAGCAGGGCGTATTAGGCATCAGCCTGATTACTTTTTGTTCGGTGCCAACAATCTTTAAAATTTGTTCAATAGGGATGCCGGCAGCTACAGAAATTAATATATGGTCTGTTGTAAGATGATCCTTTATATTCTCCAGCATTCCAGGCATGTCCACAGGTTTTACTGCCAAAAAAACCATCCGAGGTGAGTCGAACATTACTTTCGTATCGGCAGCAGCAGTTACTTTAAACTGTTTTATCATTTCATCGGTCTTTTGGGGCAGCACATCCCAAACCATAATATCTGTGGGATGTACCATATTGCTATGTATAATCCCGTTCAAAAGGGCAGCACCCATCACCCCGCAACCGATTATTCCAATTTTTCTGCTGTTCAAAGAAAACTCCCCTTTATACAATTCTAGAATAAAAAAAAATAAAAGACTCGTAAATATTGTATTATAAACCCCCGGGTTTTGCAAGAAATACGGGGACATTCTGTGTCTCCCCGGCTTTTTTCAATGCCTTTTATAGATAAATACTTGAAAGCTGAAATAAGTGAATTTAGGAAACCCGGCGGGAATCCTTGGGGTCTATTGACCCCGTGAGGATGTCACATTAATGTTTAGATTGAAAAAGAGCCGTTTTGATTGACAATTATTTATAAATTGGCTATAATAGAGTTCGAGCATTGCAGGGGTGTAGCTCAATGGGAGAGTAGCGGTCTCCAAAACCGTTGGTTGCAGGTTCGAGTCCTGTCACCCCTGCCATATAAGTTTAAAAACCACGGGCTTCCCGTGGTTTTTTGTTAAAACTTACTTTTCCTCTGTAATTAAAACTCTTAACTTTTTACCGCAGGAATCACAAGTCATCTCAATATCCCACTTCATAACCCCATCATCATGTTTTTTCCCATCATCATGTTCTTTAATATCTGTTTTCACCAGAACGTTTCCGCACTCTACACAGAATTTTGGCCTCATTTACGTTACCCCCTCTATTGTTTTTTATTGCCTCATTTCATAAGTTCATAACACATGTGCGCCAGGTCAATGAGGCATATTAACCAAATACAATATTTCCTATTTAATATTATATCATAAACAAAAAAAAGGAACATTCCCCGAATTACAGGAGGTTCTTCTGGAGTGGAATATTTTGATGGCCGTCCATAAACATCATCGCCGTGTTATCTATTGACACCCCAGCGATATATTAAATAAGCCTAGTACAACCAAATGGATGGCTCATAATGGCTGCAGCCATTATTACTAACGGGGCGGTTAAGCAATTGGATGGAACTACCTGGTATGATTACATATTAAACATATCTAAACTAGGGATAAAAGCAGCTACATTATCCCTTCTTCCTGTAGAGGATATTATTTACCTAACCAGGGATTTTAACCTTTCCTGACCTGATGGAGATAAGCCAAGTAACTGTAGCTCCTTGTCAAGGGAAGCAAAATCACCGTAACCAGCCACATAACCGTTAATCCGTGCTGCAGCAGTGGAATCAACAAAATTCTGAAACCTGCCAGAATAAACCTGAAATTCCCGCATCAGTTCAGGAGTATTCTGCAGGTAATACTTCTGATGATAATCTTCTGCCAAATAAAACTTTGTATAGGGTTGTATTTCCGTGTACAGCTTTTTGTTAATTATTTCTTCCCGGTTGGCTTTTGTCTCCCGGACCAACTTTTCCTGCTCAGGGTTGTGGAAGAAAACTATGGACATATACTGCCTGCCCCACGGCTTACGCACCGGGTTGTGACTGTCCCAGAATACTGACAGCAATTCTGCATACGTTATACGTTCCGGGTCAAAATCTATTTCCAGCGTTTCTGTATGGTTACCAAGGCTGTAGTAAGTGGGATTTTCTTTTTTCCCACCGGCATATCCCACACGGGTTCTCACAACGCCATCTAACTGCCCGAACTGGGCGTCAGGGCCCCAGAATCAGCCCAAGGCAAAGGTGGCTGTTTCTGTTTTTATGGAACCTTGCAGATCTATGGGGGGCTTTGTTGTTTCTAAAGTCACATCATAATTGTTCATTGTTTCCTCCTTTTCATGCCTGGTATTATTTACTCTGAGGGGACTACAGCCCACAAGTAAATATCCAACAAATATACATGACACAAGTAGATAAAAGCAAAGCTTACAGTTTGATCTAAGGATATTCATGTTTACCTCCAGCTTAGCTAATGTTACTTTATTCCAAGTACTTCTTGATATTATTTATTATATAATAATTATTAATTAAATTGTTAAAAGGTTAAGAAAATGTAAAAAACCCTTATAACCTATCGGTAAGAGGGTTCAGACTCTCCGTATTTATTTGAAAACCTCGATAACAGAAATAGTCCAGGATTTACAGAACAGAAAAACAAAGTTCAATCAGCAAAGCCCCGGATTTTCTAACCGGGGTTTTGTTAATAATGACTAAAGGAATATTATTTTTATTATAAAGAATTAAAACAGTTAATCTCCCAGAAGTGAAAGAATTTGTGATGCAGGTACTGCCAGCGATAAAAAATCATTTTCTCCTGAATTCGTATTTACATAGGCATATATAACTCCCACCACTTCCTTATCTATATTAAAAACCGGACTGCCGCTGGACCCCGGAAACACCGGGGCAGATACCAAAAGCACCTGGTTCCCTTCACGGTTATTTACATAACCCTGCATATTCCCCCTGCTGGCTGTTCTCCTATAACCTAAAGGGTTTCCAATGACCAGCAGCTCTTCTCCACTGCTAATCTTGTTTTGGTCCTGCAGCAAAACGATGGGCAGCCCTTCTGCCTCTAATTCCAGTATCGCCAGGTCATATTCTTCAGAATAATTCCAGTTAACTGCCTGAAAGCCTCCTTCATCCACAAAAGAAACCGCAATAATGTGGGCTCCCTCCACCAGATGGCGGTTGGTGACCACCAATCCATCCTCTCTAATGTTAAAGCCTGTCCCGTTTCGCTCACCTTCCGAGGTAAAAGCTTTTAATCGTACCACACTTTTTTGAAGTTCTTGAACCACCGGGTCACCAACCAGTTCTTGATGCTGCTGTTCTATGACATCTAGAGGCCACTGCCACAAGGAAAACCAGTTATTCAAAGCATATGCCACAAAAACCGCAACTACTAAAAAACTAGCCAGGCGTAAAAACCAGGAGCGAGGCCGTTTCTGCAGCAAGTCTTCATCTATTTCTTCTTCGTCCCCGTATCTTTCATTCATTTCCTGCATCAGATCCTGGTCGTCTAAATCCTTATTCATGGCTTCCCCACCTCGCTTTTCCCCGTTTTTTTTCATTTATATCTTGTTAAATACTGTCTTCAAAAACCTTATGCTATACGCTTACGCTTTCTCCCTCTCCGGACTTCTTCGTTGGATAATGTTCCACCGGAGTTTCCAGGTAGGAGTTGGGTACAGTAACCAGTGAATTGGCAAAGGTTCTGATCCGGGTGCTTCGAAAAGAAATATCCTCCACTGTCCCCTCTACGCTGGGGGAATATATCCAGTCCCCGATATCAAAAGGTTTGGGCAAAGGCCAGGCCTCCCAAACCCAGGCCGGCAATAATACCGGTCACAGCAGGAAAAAAAGAAACACCAAAAGGGCAGAGCCCCCGTATCTCCCAATATCCCACCAAAGTGTTGTATCAATCAAGTTCGCTAACAAATTATCAAATCTTTCACTTAAGCCTAGAGCTTCTACAGCTTCCAGCATACTCTCCCTCCCAAAAGATAAATATATTGCGTTTAGCGGGGTTTTTTTTGATAACTTACAGTAGGTGTTGGTATTTTTTTGCCACCTGGAATCAGCTTATCTTTAAAGTCTTCCAGATAGGATACTTCCTCCCTGGCCCAGTAAATAACCTCTCTGTCAACCGCTCGAATTAAGATTTCCTCCTGCTTATCGGAAGCCACCGCCAAAATATCACCTAAAGGGCTAATAAGCTTGCTTTTTCCGCAGCTATTGTTACCTACGGTGTTCACCCCCAGAACAAAAACCGTGTTGTCCAGGGCTCGGGCGGGCAGCTGAATATCCCATCGGTGAGAGGCTGACATACTCCACACAGAGGGGCAGATAATAATTTCGACTCCTTCCAGGGCCAAAAGGCGGCTGGTCTCAGGGAATTCCATCTCATAACAAATCAATACTCCAATCTTTCCTACACTGGAATCAAAGGTAGGGTATTCCAGCCTGGCTTCGGTAAAAATGTTGTGTTCTCTTCCCCATAGAAGCCCTTTTCGTACAACTCCCATAATTTCTCCCTCATTACCTATAACGGCCGCTGAAATGTATAAAGCTTCCCCTTCTCTTTCTACAAAGGGGCAGATGATCATTACATTTTCCCTCAAGGCTTCTTCCCTGAAGGTGGTAATGGTTTTTCCTTCTATAGTTTCTGCCAGAATGTTAAATGCTTCCTTTGAAAGATAGTATCCTGTGTTCCACAATTCCGGGAATACAATGAGCTCTGCTTCTTCTCTTATGGCCTGCCGGGCAAAATTAAGGCCTCTTTTTAAGTTTGCATCTACATCATTCATGATAGGGGTTATTTGAATCGCTGCAGCTTGAAACATAAGTCTTATCCTCCATTCTAAAACCTGGTAAGTTCTTTGAAAATTTTAATAGCAAAATGATCGGTCATACCTGAAATAAAATCAATAATACACAACAGGTAATCTTTTTCTTCTCCCAGGTCGTAAACTATATCATTTTGATAATTTATTGGCCTGGGAAAGCCTTCAATAGTTGAATACTTAATAATCCACTTTTTAAATTCTTTAACCAGTTGTGGGTATATAAGTTGGTAATCCTCCAATACCATTAATGTTTTTTCCTTTTTATATAAACTTTTTAGAGCTTTGAAAATTGACCTAATAATTAACTCAGCATAATCTTGGAAATAGGAAAGCCTTTGATGATAGTAAACGTTTTTATAACTAAATTGTTTCAGGTGCTTCATTAACTCCAGATATTCACTGGAAAACCTTATACCCTCCTGGGGATTGCTAGAACTGCACAAATCAATCATAAAATTATGCATCAATACCGTATTATTTATGGATTTTATCTGCACGTCTATTGATTCCTTGACAATGTTTTTCAGTTCCTTCAATTCATTGACATTTAAGATATTTAACTCTAAAGCATCCTCGATGTCTCTCCCCAGAAAAGCTATTTTATCAGCAATTTTGACAATGCACCCTTCCCAAGTATAAGGGGGGAGCTGACTGGGCTCCTTCAACCTTTCTAAATGTAGAACTTCTTCCCGGGGGAAAATAACATTATCGTCCACTTCTCCACAATGGAGTATAATCCCGTCCCGAACTGCGTAGGTAAGATTTAAATTCTGTTCCCTGGCCCTGTCATCCTGAAGGGTCTCTAAAAGGTCCACAAACCGCAGGCTGTTTTTTTCATGCCAAAACTTTTCCCCCAGTTCCTCCTCCACAATTTTATCAATTATTTCTTCCCCTGTATGTCCAAAGGGAGCATGTCCCAAATCATGACCCAGGGCAATAGCATTGGTGAGGTGAGGGTTTAATCCCAGGTAATTGGCCAGAGAATAACTGACCGAAGCCACGTGGTTCACATGTTCAATTCTTGTGCAGATGTGGTCATTTTCCGTGGCAAAAAAAACTTGTGTCTTATGTTTTAATCTTCTATAAGCGGTACAATGTAAAATCCTATTGTAATCCCGGATGAACTCATTTCTAATATCATCTTCCCGATGATACAGCTTATTTTTTCTGATTATGGAATTCTCCCACTTGGGATTTCCCTTAAAAATAGCAGCACCTTGAAAGCTGTTCTTTCCCATTTCAAAACCTCTCCACTGAAATTATTAGTACCGGTATGAGAGCCGGCTTAGAACCCTAAATTTTTTTAACAACAACAATCCTCACCTGTACCTTCTCCAAAAGCACTGTATCTCCTTGTATGTAACAGCCCCTCTTCATGGTCAAGTTATTCAAAACCTTCCAAAAAGGCATTTATATGCTTCCAGTAATCCTGGCAGAAGAATATATCATTGTGAGCCCTGCCTTCAATTACCTCCAGCTGCCATGGACCGCCCCAGCTGGCCATCAATCTCCTGGACTGAGAAGGTCTGATTAACCGATCTTCCGAGGCTACCAGCGCCAGGGCGGGCACGTCAATATGAGCAGCCCTGGAAAGAGAATCAAAGGGATGGCGCAGGATGAGGCTCATCGGCAAAAGGGGTATGGTTTTAGAAGCAGTTCTGGTCAGACTATCAAAAGGTGAAACCAGTATTGTTCCTGCTATTTCCCTGTGCTTTGATAAGTAAACTGCCGGACCGGAACCCAGGCTCCAGCCCATTACCACAATTCTTTCAGGATCAACATCCTCCTGTCCCGTGAAAGCATCATAAACAAAAACCGCATCACGAAATATCTCGTCCTGTCCCGGCTGTCCCTCACTGAGCCCGTATCCCCTGTAGTTTAAAGCCAGCAGGGCCCAGTTTTCAAACCTGTAGGCCATCTCTAACATTTGCGAAACTTCCTGGTTGTTCCCACCAAAGTAAATAATTAAGGGAACCGTATCTTCCTCTAAATGATTCACGAACCAGCCGTGAAGCGTTATCCCCTCAGGAGTTTCCAGGGTTACCTCTTCCGCTTCAGGAAAATTCTCCCGCAGCCATGTAAGCCTCTCCTCCGACAGGGAAGGCTGGCGAAAGATTATATTCTCCTGGAAAAAGTATAGGATAGCCATGGGAATAATAAATAATAAAACAGCAATAACCAACAGCCTTTTTAGTATGCTCATAACAAACCAGCCCACCATTCTATATTTCTTACTTATCATATTACAATTGATTTGGCAAATGTTAATCTTATCTTCTTGAAAAGATGAAATATTTCCTTGTAATTCTTACAGAAAAGCTGACATATCTTAAAAAAAAGCCAGCTTCCAATGGAAACCGGCCAAAAAAGATGTAAATATTCTTTTGTTTAGAATTATATCTTACCTATCCAGTAATACCCCTCTATTTATAAGCGGGAATCCCCAGCAGTTCATCTACAGTGACAAAGGAGTATCCCATCATGCTGAGAGTTTCAATCACTTCCGGCAAAACCTCAACAGTGGTCGCCATGCTTTGCCCTTCCCCTCCTGCCGAATGGAAGAGCAGTATACCTCCCCCGGTTACATTCGGAAGCGTATTAATTAAAATTTTCTCCGGGTCCTGATCCCGCCAATCCTTAGAATCAGCAGACCAGTGAATTGCCTTGTAGTT
>SL_3KL_010_SEDDRAFT_10001602_pt1 | contig 20669 bp, 18 predicted proteins | sample SodLakKL_010_SED_2_FD_10381 | JGI IMG/M metagenome (IMG submission 10381) | reverse complement strand
CCGGTTTTTCACCATTTTTCAAAAGAAGATCAAAACGGCTGTGCCCCCAGGAAGCTTCCCGTTGTACTTTTTCATAACCCGCCAACTCCTGTATTTCTCCCCGCTTTATAGCTTCGGCCATTAGGCGGTTGGGAAGCTGAGAATCAATGGCTACAGGCTTGCCATTCTGGAAGGCAAAAAGCAGTTCATAGGGAGTTTTGCGCCCTTTTCCTCCAGCCTCCCTGAGAACCACCTGGGCTCCGGGAAAGAGCAGTTCTTTCATTCTCCCAGAATTGGGGATATGGGCCAAGTTTTCCCGTCCATCTACTTCCACCAGGGCTACAAATCGGTTTTTCCGCTCCAGCATGCGTGCAGGTACCAGCTTTCCATTTTCCATGTTCATCCCACCCTGTTTTATCAATAATAAGACAAGAGAACCTTCCCCCTGTCTTCTTGCTGTCTTTCCCAATGGCCCCCTCTAAATAAAGCAGTTCACTTAGGGTTACCCATTACCTTCCATTTTTTTTCTACAGCCACCCGGTATAGCTCTTTCTCCGGATTCACCGCCACCGGGTTTCCCACCATCTCCAAAATATTTATATCCGAGTAGCTGTCTGCAAAGGCAAAGCTCTCCTCAAAATTAATTTTTTCTGAAGACAGGGTGTTTAACAATGCTTCAGCTTTATTCTTTCCACTGATATAAGTAATTTCTTCCTCATCCTTAAACATTCCCTCTTTAAAGGGGAACTCGGTGCCAATCACCCATTGAAACCCCAGGTCTTTTCCTAAAAACTCTACCAGTGGTTTACAGGCTCCGGAAACAACCACCAGTATGTAACCCGCAGCTTTTAAGGTTTCTGCCTCTTTTACAACCTCCGGGTTTAAATCTTTTTTCATGAGCTGATAAGCGTTATGAAAAAAAGCACTGATCTCTTCCTCCCTCTGCCCACGAAAGCTTTTAATAAAGGTGAAGAGTGCTTTTTTTCGAATTACTTCCCCCGAAATAATTTTCATCTTATAGACCAGGTACAAGAGGACCAATGAGGCCATAATACGATAATAAGTAATCCTGGATTGGGTTTTTAACTGTTTACACAAAAAAGGCAGCGTTTCATAAGGATAAAGAGTCCCATCAAAATCAAATACAGCAATTTTCATAATAACCCCCTTCAGAAGAACCTCTCCGCAATCTCCAGAAAAGCAGGATACACCCCACAATCAGAATCAGTAAACCCGGTTGTGGCCTCATCCCATATTCTGAAAAAATAGGGCGATGTCCCCCGGAAATTAAAATTATGCATTAAAAGTTCCCCACCGGTTTTCCTAAAGTACCTCTAAAACTCCAAAGCCTATAAGCATCTCTAATGAGGCAATCAGAATGAAAATGATAATAATAAAAACTATGGACCAGGTAAACCATCCCCTGGGGAGCCAACCTTCCCTGTTCTTTAAGAGTGGAGGAACTTTTGACTTTCTTTGTATCATCAAGAGACAGAAAACCGTCCCGGCAACTGCCGGCACAGCCAGTATTAATAACCCTAAAATAAAGGAAGATTCAGCGGAGGAATCCATGGGCGACATGCTGTAAATATACATATAAGTGACCGCAAAAAAATTATTTAGTATATGGTACAGCACACCTGCCAGAAGCGAACCGGTTTTAATCACTACCAGGCCAATGGTAATCCCTAAGAAAAACGTTCCGGGCAGGCTTAAAAGAGACATGTGCATGAGGGCAAAAAGAAATGCGCTGAATACCAGGGCAGGAACATACCCTTCTCTTTCAAAAGAGGGCATTATAGCTCCTCGGAACAAAAACTCTTCACATACTCCGGCAGAAAATGCAATTACCACATAATACGTTATCAGTTGTTCCACTGTGGTAGGATACGCTATTTTTTCTATAGGCTCAAACCCAATTTCCATCAGAAAAGAAACCAGACCTGCGGCAAAAACCATGTTAATGATCCAGGTACACAGGGCTAAAAGAAAAATTAATGGTAAAAACCCTGCATCAAAAAATTTAACCCGTCCAAAAACAGCAGGCTGTACTTTATAGCGCTTCCAGTACCAAAGGGCTGCCGGCAGAATTAATATCCATTGAGTTACCATCATACCCATTTCAAAATGAATGGCTTGAGCTATAGAGCCAATAAACACGATTAAAACCATGACCACCAGAAGCAGGCGTATACCGGAAGTAACGGAGGGCAGTTCGGGCCCATCCCTTTCGGGAACCACGGTTTCCAAATTCAAATTTTGATTATCTCCAGACACAATAAGTTCCCCTTCCAAAAGAAATGTTTACGTATAAATTACATTTTCAATTGATATATCCCTTTAAAAACCTCTAAAAACTTTAAAACCCTTAATAAGCCTTTCAGTGGAATAGCCCCTAAGATTCTCGTCGGTTACTTCAAATTCCATCTGTACACTCTTTCTATTACTGAAGCATAACGTTGGGTAATATTCTCCAGGCAATGAAGGTTTTACCTTAAAAACATCGAATATTAACCTAAAAGCTCCGAAAAGCCCTGTACTAAGCCATGGGCAGCTCAGACGTCAAATCCTTTTTTACCACTGGGGGGAAGCTTATGCATCTGATTATCCTTATGGGTGGAATGGCAGGAATTCTTTCCTTTCTGGTATGGGAAATTTTAACCATGAAAGGATTAAAAAAGTTTGCGGGGGTTTTTTTGATACTCTCTCCTGCCCTATCCTTAACTACTCATGCTCTTCTTCTGACCGGCCCAAGGCTCTACAGAGAACCTCTGCATTATTTTACAGGAACACCACTAATGCTGGTTTCCCTTTACCTCATGTACCGCTCTCTCTGGGCTGAACTGCCTAAAAATTCTTATTCCCCGGAATCAAAAGAGGCGCTGTGCCAAAGCGGAACTTATGCCCTGGTTCGTCATCCCGGATTATGGTGGTACGGTTTGTTCCTGTTCAGCTTTTACCTGGTTACCGGTTCGCAGTGGTTAATATGGATGGGACCGATATGGTGGCTTACAGACCTTTTCATGGTCACTGTAGAGGATTGGTTCTTGTACCCAAAAATCTTCAAAAGATATGCTCATTACAAAAAAAAAGTTCCCTTTATCATTCCATCTTCAGCCAGTGTTAAAAACTGTATACGGACCTGGAAAGAACCCTTTAAATAAGGTAAATCTTCAGCTTACGATTTTAAGCCTCCTGCATATAAATAATTTTCCTTTGGAATATTTATATCTTTTCTTTTAATTAGAGATAAAAGGGTCGCGGCCACCTGAGCGTCAAACTGTTTTCCGGCCTCCTGCTTTATAATGCTTTCGACACTGGAAAGTGATAAAGGCTGACGATAAGGACGGGAAGAGGTCATGGCATCAAAAGCATCAGCTATAGCAATGATGCGGGAAAGTAGAGGGATTTCCTTTCGACACTGGAAAGTGATAAAGGCTGACGATAAGGACGGTAAGAGGTCATGGCATCAAAAGCATCAGCTATAGCAATGATGCGGGAAAGTAGAGGGATTTCCTCCCCCTTAAGTCCGTGGGGATAACCCATGGGAAATGAGGACACCCTGCCGTCGTACCTCTCATGATGATACAGAACCAGGTCTGCAATATCTTTAAACATTTCTACCTCTCTAAGAATCTCTGCACTCAAAACAGGATGGAGCTTAATCAGCCGCATTTCTTCCTCCGTAAGGGGTTTCTTTTTTCCCAGGATTTCCGCAGGAATTCCTATTTTACCTATATCATGCAGGAGAGCGGCATGGCTCAGCTTGTCCAATTGTGGCCCATATAATCCCATTTCTTTGCCAATTTTCAGAGAGTAATCCTTCACCCTTTCTGAATGGCCCCGGGCATAAGGATCCCTTACTTCTACTGCCTTTGCCAGAGCCAATACAGTCTGCTCTGAAAAGGATTTCTTTTCCCTTACATTATTTTCAAGCACATTTAACAGCTGTTTCCGGTCCACTTTTTTCTGGTCCTCAAACAACCTCTTATCTGCTTCAGAAATAATTTCATCTAGATTGTCCGTTTGGGCTGAATAGACCCCCTGCTTAAGAATTACTTCCTCCTCCACCGCAAAGCACTTATTTTTATTCCGTTTCGCCAAATTATTATGAATCCTCTCCGCTACTAACCTGGCTTCTGAAAGATCCGCCTCGGGAAGAAAAACAGCAAACTCATCTCCTCCGTAACGGATTACCAGGTCCTTAGAACGTATACTCTCCTTGAGGAGGGAGGCCACATCCTGCAGCACCTTATCTCCCGCCCGGTGCCCATACCGCTCGTTAAAGTATTTAAAATTATAGATATCCATAAGAATCAAGCCTGTTGAATTATTGCCTTTTTTTCTTTCATATAAAAACGAATCCTGCAGCAATCTACGGTTGTATGTGCCGGTAAGGGGGTCAGTAATGGAAAGCAGTCGGGTTTGTTCATATAAAAAAGCATTTTTAATCAATACCGCTGCCTGCTGCACAAAGATCTGTATTGTTTGAAGATAGTGCCGGGTAAAAGGCCTTCCGTTCAACCGGGGTCCGGTACATAAGATACCGATGATTTCGCCTTTCACACTGAGGGGAAACACAGCCTCAATCTGATTACGCATGAATTGTGCTATCTCACTCTTCCACATCCCCTTGAATTCCGGCATTACCAGGAGCTCACTGAAAAGCTGAGGAGAAGCTTTCTTTTCAAACCAGTGAACCAGGGGGCTGTCCGGACTGACCCTGAAGTTTTCTCCCGATTTTTGCTGCCGTTGAGTTTCCCAAAGGCTGTAATCTTCCCCGGAAATATTTTTCACCAGCAGATAAATGGAGTCCACTTGAAAATTCTCTTTACAGAGTAAATAAATTTTATCCAGGGTGCTTTCCAGGGAAGTAATACTGCTTCCATCCTCCATCATTTCTTCAAGAGCAGAATAAAGCCTGGTTTTTTCCGGTAAAAAAATTCTGTCAATATACTTCTGCAGCTCTTCCCGAAGGGTCCGAAATGAAAAAAATGTTAAACCTAAAACTAAAATGGAGGTTATAATTACTGCATACCCCGTCAGGTTAAACATACCCATTTTTATCACGGTAACCGCCAGCAAAACCAGGGCTGAGATAAAAACTACCAGCAGGCTGTGAACCAGTCCAACTCGGAAAATAACCTGTATCTCCAGAAGCTGATGGCGAAAAATAGCATAACTTAAAAGAAGCACGTGAAGCAAAATAAAGAGAGAATCTATGGGATATCCTTGAAGAAGGGGGTTTAAATTAGAAAGAGCCCCGATTAGAACCAGAAATGCACATAATAACAAAAAGCTCAACCGGTTCCGGGCAATGGTATGCCTGGATTTTTTATAATCCCTCCAAAGATCATGGAAGGAAAATCCCAGATAGAGAAAGCTTACCAACCCTGGAAGAAAAATTAAAGGCCCGAAGGAAGGCACCAGCAGCCCCGTAGAGTGCCTGGATAGTTCGGTCATGAAAACCTGTCCGAACAACAAGCTGGCTGCGGCAAAAAATAAAATAATGTAATACCCCAGTGTACGAAGGCGGTATCGGTCTGTGGCATTTCTGAAAGTGGTGACCAGGGCAAAAAACATAATAAAATAACCGGTGGAACCTGCTACCTGCAGCCGGTACCAATAAATTGCTTGTTGGGGAAGATCAAGAAAACTGCTTATGCTAACCATCAAAGAAAAGACCTGCCAGAACACCAGGGTACACAAATATGAAGCCATAGCCCGGTTAATAGGCCTCCGGGTGCTCTGCTTTAATATGAATGTTATTAGTATCAGGCTGCTGATTAAAACCAGCCCTTTTACCAGCAGGGATAAATATATAGTTAGCAATGTTGTTCCTCCTATAAATCAAGCCTTAGGTGCTCTGCATTAATCTTTCCATCACTTTAGGGGAAGGGTTTATCCGGGGCGGTTTCAGGTGAGCCAGATCTGCCCCTTCATTCATCATCTTTTCAATATACCTCTGAAAGGCTCCGGGCTCTAGAAAAGTTACCTTGAGAGGTTTTATGCCCAGCATTTTTGACAAATCTGCATAATCTGCATCTAACTGGGCCAGCCTGCCGTGAATCATCTCCACGGCTTTTTCTTCACCCTCACTGCTCTTTATATCCAGGTATATATGCAGAAATGTTTTGTCTTTGCGGCTTTCTTTGCAGGCTACCCAATCTGTATACTGTATTCCGCTTTCCTGGATCGCTTTCCATATGATGTATTCCGTCAGACGGGTAAATCCGGCAATATCAATCAAGTCATCTGCCCTGCTGTAAAATTTCATATGAGGCAGCTCAATACCTATTTCCGAATCCTCCAGAGCAACAATCTGCACCAGGTCCCCTACCCTGTAACGCATAAAAGGCCCACCCAGGAAATTGGTGATGACCAGTTCATATATTTCTCCTACCTTCAGCTGGTCCATCATATAGGTTTTAGGAGTATAGCCGGGGTCCTCCTTTACTTTTAAATGTTCCTCCAGGGGCATAAATTCCAGAAAATTAATATCGGGGAAGAAAACCTGTCCCTTCCGGTTCCAGGTCTGGGAACTGAGAATCCCTGCTTCAGTGATACCGTACCCCTCTATGGGGTTACCCCCCCAATAGTACTTAACCGTCTCCCGGAAAATGTCGCAATCCATGCCTCCCATGGCCAACAGTTTTGGCTGCCAAATATCCCGGGGCAGCAGAGCGCGTTTCTCCCTGCGGCTGTTAATTATTCCATTAATCAAACGAATCAGGGCTTTAGGCTTCAACAGCAAGGAGGCATATTTCTTTTTATCCCCCGACCCCTCTTCAAATTTCCTGCCTATGGCTACCAAAATGCTGGCAATACCGTAGAAAACATCCAGCCCCTCGCTGAAACTCAGCTGCAGGCCTTCTTCGATCCGCTGGTAAAAATCCATCTTTTCTGCCTCTTCCGGTGAAGGAAGGAACTTAAAGGGAAAGTGGTGTAATATGGCGTCCACCATAATCTCTCCGGACATATACGGTTTCGGGGCCAGGGTAAAGAGAACCGTATCCTCAGGTTGGAGAATAATATCTCCTCTCTTGGAAGCCGACCCGAAGACCATGGCTGCAAAACCATTTTGTCCGGCTTTTTCCCAAAACCGATGAGTATAAGGAACCCATTTCATGGGGTATTCACCAGACCTGCCGGAAGTTCGCAGCCAGCACCTGGGTTTTTCCGGGAGCACCTCTTCTTTTTTCTCCAGCAAGTAGTGAGCATAGTCCTCATAGCTGGTAAGCGGTACAGTTTCTATAAACTCTTCAGCACTTTCTGGTTTACAGCCTTTAAATATTTCTTGGCCTAAAATACACCCGGACATCAACTGAATTTGCTCATGTAAAAGCCTTCTTTGAATCTTCATAGTTTCTTCCATAGATAAATCCAAATATCCGCAGTAATAGGTCCAAATTTCTTCCTGCCTTCCTTCTTTTAAAAGCTGCCGGGCCGTAGTGCTCAATTTTTTTCCTCCTGATTCATTTATTCACTTTTCTTTTCTGCTTTACACTCTAAGTTATATGCCAGCAAAGGCATATATAATGGTATATTCTCCATAAATTTACTTCTCCCTGCAGCCTGTATGACAAAAATTTTTGTTATAATTAATATATCGTCATTTTTTAATTAAAATATATATTTTCTTCTTCGTATGTAGTATAATTTGAAGCGTTTTAAGGATATCATGGCCGAGTGTTATAGGTTAGAGCTTGAAAAAGGAGGTTAGTTAATATATGACCGTAATATTTCGCAATGCACGGATGACGGACGTAGAGAAAATGGCATCCTTGATTAACGGGTATGCTGACCAGAATCTTATGCTTCCCCGTACCATACCCTTCATGTACCAAAGAATTAGGGAATATACTATCATTGAAAAAGATGGAAAGATTATCGGGGTTGGAGCACTGCATGTCCTGTGGAAGGACCTGGCAGAGATTTGTTCCCTGGCCATTCATCCAGACCATGTGGGAGGAGGATTGGGCCGGGATTTGGTGGATAGATTAACCCTGGAGTGCAGGGAGCTGAAGATTGAAAAGATTTTCACCCTGACCTACCAGCCGGGCTTTTTTAAAAAATGCGGATTTATAGAAATAGAAAAAGAAAAACTCCCTCAAAAAGTGTGGACAGAATGTATTAACTGTCCACTGTTTCCTAACTGCAACGAGGTTGCGCTGATTAAAGAATTGGAGTGACATCCTTCTTTTCATCTTAACTAAAATTGCGGCTCTGCTTCATTTACGCTAAATCGTTATCACCGGAAAACCCGTCTTTTCCGGTATTGTGAGACAGGATTCTCCCAACAGGTCTTTTCCGTTCCTATCAAAGGGCTTTTGAGGGAGAATGATTACCTGCGGCGACATTTCTATGTTCTTGATTACCTGGATAAAATCCTTCACCACCAGCAGTCCGGCGCTCATGATACTCCCCCCAAAAAACTCATTGGGCACCGCTTTTACCACCGTATTATTTTCTTCGCCCCGATTCCCCTTCACAACATTACTAATCAGCGGGTACCCCAGCATTGAGGTTAAAATCAAAACCTTCCGGCCCTTCAAGCCCTTTAACCGTCCTGCAAACTCATTCATTTGGTAGGGGTCTATATCACTGTACATCACAAACCCGGGAGATTCTTTTTCTTTTTTTCCCAGAGTTAAAGAAATATTTTCTGCATTTCTTTTTAAGGTCAGGGTCGGATTTTCCAGTGCTCTGGAAAGATTGAAAGCTTCTACTCTGCAGGTGACTTTTTTATCCCCTACTTTTTGAATTACATCTCCCAACTTTACCCCTGACCGGTAAGCGGGACTGTTTTTTATTACCCCTTCGATCCGGGCTTCCAGGTCCCTGAGTAACGGGGGATCCAATATAATAGGAACAGAAAGAGCCTTTCTTGTGTCAATAATAAACCGGTGAAGCTTTTCCCACAGGGACGGCTCAAAACCCAGGGATGATGGCGCTAATCGGGTAAACCCCGGGAGGAATACCCTGATAGTGTTAGCTCCTCTTTCATCCAACGTCAGTAAAGTCCTGCTCAGGTTGTCCCAACCCAAAAGATGTGGGATGGCTACCACGCTTCCGTGGTATTTCAATCCGGCCTCTCTGATTTCCTCCAGGATTGTAACGGCATCCCTGCCGCTGAAATCTCCCAGGGCCTCCTTCCTGCTGCCAAGAGTGTTTAAAGATATAACCAGCTCTAAAGGTTCCAGCTGTTTTAAGAATGCCAACAGGCTTGGTTCCAATAGAACGCCATTGGTAGTAATTTGTATCTCTGTTTCTGGAAACCTCCGGCGTAATTCTTTTAACACTTCTTTAATGCAGGGATAATAAAAAGGTTCCCCTTCCACCATACCGGTAGCCGATTCCCCAATTATAATTTTTTCATCCGCTGATAGATATTTAAAGGATTTTTTAATTTCATGGGGAGACCTTTCTGGCAGATGGTAAACCTTCACTCCGGGGGGATTTTGTTTATGGCTGCAGAATATACATTGAAGGTTGCAGCGGGAGGTAATGGGAAGTACGTTCCCGCTGCGCATAGCATAAAAAATGAAAGAAGGGGAAGCGATGTACACTTTACGTGCTCACCTTCTCCAGTTTTTCAACCAGGTTGTAAGCAGTCTTCCAGATATCCCCGGCTCCCATGGTAATAATTATATCCCCGGGGTGGCAGTGCTGCAGCAGATATTCTTCTGCTTCTTCTGATTCCAGCAGGAGCACTTCCCTACCCTCTTGTTCCTTAATTTTTTGGGCTAAAATCTCGCTGCTGACCCCCTCCATGGGTTCCTCCCCAGCAGAATATACAGGAGTTATAATAGTAACATCCGCATCTTTGAAGCAGGTTACAAAATCCTCAAAGAGGTAATATGTTCTGGAGTACCGGTGAGGTTGAAACACAGCAATTACCCTTCTATCCCCGGTTAATTTAGCCGCTTTTAAGGTGGCCCTGATTTCCGTGGGATGGTGAGCATAATCGTCCACCACAGTAATTCCTTTAACTTCTCCCACAATTTGATACCTACGCTTGGCTCCTTGAAAGTTCTTCATGATCTCCTTAATTTCGGTAAATTCCATGCCCAGTTCCCGGGCAGCAGCTACGGTAGCCAGTGCGTTATAGATATTATGCTCTCCCGGAACCCTCAGTTCCAGTTCCCCTAACCTTTGATCATTAAAATATACAGTGAAGGAGGAGCCTTCCCGGTTATAGGAAATATCTTTAACCCGGTAATCGGAATGATGATCCAGGCCATAAGTAACGCACCGGTGAGCACAGCTGCCCTTTAATACTTTGAGATAGGGATCGTCTCCACAGATAATAGCTGTACCGCCCTCTTTTACATTCTTTAAAAACATCTCATAGGTTTCGATAATTCGATCAAAACTTCCCCCGTAATGCTCCAGGTGGTCCGCCTCTACGTTGGTAATTACAGCTAAGGTAGGTTTATATCGTAAAAAAGAATGATCGCTTTCGCAGGCCTCCGCCACCAGGTATTCGCTCTTCCCCAGACGGGCATTACCGTCAAAGTCGCTTAATTCCCCTCCGATTACTGCCGTGGGGTCAAGTCCACCCTTTTCCAATACCAGGGAAACCATAGCGGTGGTAGTTGTTTTCCCATGGGTGCCGGCTATAGCTATTCCATAACGGCTGTTTATAAGGTATGCTAAAAGCTCTGAACGATGCCAGAGGGGAATACTTTTCTCCCTGGCAGCCAGAATTTCCGGATTAGTTAAGGGTATAGCCGTTGAATAAACCACCAGGTCTGCTCCCAAAACATTTTCAAAGTTATGTTCAAAAAATATTTGAGCTCCCATTTCCTCTAATCTTCTAGTTATATTAGATTCCTTTAGGTCAGAGCCGCTCACCTCATAGCCCAACTGAACGAATATTTTTGCCAGGGCACTCATTCCATAACCGCCAATCCCCACAAAATGAACTTTTTTATAATTCTCCACGTAATTCATTCCTTTCAAAGCAAATTAAATGGCTCCTTGAATAAAAGATTACGTACGGATAATTACAGCTCCTTTTATTCTTATGAAATAATTTTTTTTCTCATACCGGGAGTTTTCGTTTGCTAATAATTTACAATTTACTGGATATTCACTTTAAGTAAACAAGATTTTGCTGTATTTTGTTGTTTTTAGTAGTCAATTTTGATTACTTAACAATAATTAAGTAAAGTAATCCACACAATTCACAGAGTTATCCACAGTTATATGTGCAGTCTTTTGGGGTTTCTCATTCATATCCACACTATCCACATCAGGGTAACATAATTATTTTACAAATAAAGACAGTCTTTCTGTGAAAATGTGGCAGATATTGTAAAGGTTTTTTACATATTGTCAGATATAGTGGATAGCTGTAGCCCTGGGACAGCATTCAAATCCATATCGGCAAAATCCTTTCTAAGATACTGGTAATGCCCGGCACTGGCAATCATAGCTGCGTTATCCGTACAAAACTCCAGGGGAGGGTAATACAACTTATATCCTTCCGCTGATGCTCTCCGGGATAAGCTGGAGCGCAGGGAACGGTTGGCCGCAACTCCGCCGGAAAGGGCAATGTTTTTAACTTGTTTTTTACCAGCGGCCCGGATTGTTTTCTCCACCAAAACTTCTATTACCGCCTGCTGAAAGCTGGCCGACAGGTTTTTTAAATCAATTTCGCCATTTTTCTGTTTCTGACGGTTAATATAATTTAAAACAGCGGACTTCAGACCGCTGAAACTAAAATCAAGGCTATCTTCCTCTAGAAAAGCTCTGGGGAAAGGTATGGCCTGGGAATCGCCCCCCACAGACAGCCCATCAATTAGAGGCCCACCGGGATAACCCAGGTCTAATGCCCTGGCTATTTTGTCGAATACTTCTCCAGCAGCGTCATCCCGGGTCCTGCCCAGCACCTCAAAGCAGCCGTGTTCTTCGATATATAACAGGTTTGTATGGCCGCCGGATACAATCAAGGCTGTCAAGGGCAGTTCTAAATCCCTATGTGCCAAAAAGTTGGCATACAGGTGGCCTTCTATATGATTAACAGCAATCAGGGGCAGTCCACAGGCATAAGACAGAGCCTTGGCTGTGGACACGCCAATGAGCAGGGCACCTACCAGGCCGGGGCCATAGGTTACAGCCACCGCCGACAGGTCACTGAGTTTCATGCCCGCCTCCCGGAGAGCCTCCTCCACCAGCAAATTCACTGCCTCCAGATGGCGGCGGGAGGCAATCTCCGGCACCACGCCACCGAACTTCTGGTGGAAATCCGCCTGGGAGGATATAAGGCTGCTCAATATCTCTTGTCCCCCCGACACCACGGCCACAGCGGTATCGTCACAAGAGGTTTCTATCCCCATGATGACAATTTCTTTTTCATTCATTCCGTTCCTCTCCATCCTACCTCATCAATATTTTATCAAAACAAGCAAGACAAGCAAGACAAGGGGACGGTTCTGTTGTCTTATTTTTAGAACCCTTTTCTTGCCTTTTTTTGTGTATCCTTGTCTTTTTTTCTCTGAACAAGACAGAAGAACCGTCCCCTTGGCTCCTTCCTATCCGGGCAGTTACCACCAATAGTATAATCAATGAAAATCTTTCAGGGAGTTCAGACTCATTAAAACGGCATCTTCATTCCCATAATAGTTTTTTTTGATACCCACCGATTCAAACCCTAATTTTCCATACATTTTTAAAGCTATATCGTTAGTTCCCCTGACCTCCAGGGTTACCCTTATAACTCCTTTATCCTCCGCATTTTTCAGCAGGGCCTTGAGAATCATGGTTCCATACCCTTTTTGACGAAAATTGGGGCCAACCGCAAGATTGGTAATATGGGAGTACTGGTAAAAATTCCACATGCCCCCGTATCCGATTACTGTATTTTCATTTTTCAGCACCAGGTAGTCCGCATATTCGTTATCCTTCAACTCATTTAAGAACAGGAAAAATGACCAGGGCTTATGATAAGACTGACGTTCTATAGCCACTACCTCAAATAAATCGCTCATCCCCATGGGCTCAACGTTCAGTTCCTTCTGCAGCAGAACCATCAGCTCCTTTTTGCCGCTCCTCCCATTTCACTTCCGCTTCAGAGCGGCGAAGATAGAAGGGTTTAAGATTTAAGTAATTTCCCCGGTCCCTGTGGGGACAAATCCTCTCCAGGCCCAGTTGGGCCACCAGGGCACCCCGGTTCACCCTCAGGGAAGGGGGAGCAAAACAGGCCCGGCTCTCCAGAGTTTCCTGTAATAGATCACTGTACTTCTCCAGGGCGTCGCCTAAAAAGATTATCCTTTCCTCCGGCTCCTCTTTTAAATAGTCCAGCAGCTTTTGAAGGGAAACGGCCATATAGTCAGAAATTCTCTCCAGCTTACCCTCAGAACTGCGATAAACTGCCGTATAAACTTCCCCCCGCCGGGCATCCAGCAGGGGACAGACCAGCCCTGCTGCATAGGGAAACTGATAGGCCAATACATCCAGAGTAGGAATCCCCACCAGGGGAATTCTTAAAGCCTGAGCTAAGCCCCTGGCTGTGGACACTCCAATTCTTATGCCGGTAAAAGACCCCGGGCCATTAGTTACGGCAACCCCCTCCAAATCTCTGGGACTGAGGTCACAGCTATCCACTACCGAATCAATTAAAGGCATAAGCCGTTGGGAATGGGTTTTCTTATTCTGCAGGGAAAATTCCCCAATAATTCGGTTTTCCCGGGCCAAGGCCACACTACACACCAGGGTAGACGTATCAATTCCCAGTAAAAGCACACTTAATCAGCTCCTCCACCATCTTTACATACCTTTCCCCCCGGGGCTCAAACACCAGGCGTCTACCCTGGGCTTCCAGGGGTTCCGTTTTCTCCAGCCTGACCCCCAGGTATTCTTCAGGTAAATAATCTAGAATTTTATCCGCCCACTCAATCACCGTTACCCCTTCTCCGTAGAAATATTCTTCATAACCCAGTTCCAGGATTTCGTCGGATTCCTCCAGGCGGTACACATCAAAATGATACAGGGGTAATACCCCCTGATATTCGTTTATCAAAACAAAGGTGGGGCTTGTTACAAGGCCCTCCACCCCCATACCCTGGGCAACCCCCCGGGTAAAGACGGTTTTGCCCGTTCCCAAGTCACCAAAGAGGGCGATTACATCTCCCTCTTTTAAAAATCCTCCCAGAATTCTCCCCAGTTCCAGGGTTTCCTGGGTGCTGGCAGCAGTTGTTTCAAACACCGGAACCTCCTCCAAACCGTTAAAAATGAACAAACCCCTTTCGGGATAGGGTTATTTCCCCTCCCCGGGAGTCCACAATTTTCAATCCCTCTTCTTTGGACACAATTGTGCCGATTACCTCTAAATTTTCTCCCCGCTCCCTCTGCCATAAATCTTTCATCCAGGAAAGCCTTTCCGGTGGAAAACTAAACAGCAGTTCATAGTCTTCCCCTCCGATAAACGCCAGGCTCACCTCATGTATTTTTAGATAACGGCAGGCTTTCCGGGTGGCATCGCTGATGGGAAGTTTATCTGCAAAAATCCTGGCCCCCACTTCGCTGGCCTGGCAAATTTCCCCTATGTCCTTCTGCAGCCCATCGCTCAGGTCAATCATAGAGGTAACCGCACCGGATTCCGAAAGCATGCGGGATTCCTTAAGACGAACAGGGGGTTCCAGATGGGACTTCAGGACTTCTTCCTCCCATTCCTGCTGGAAAGGATATCCCTGAAGGAGCAGTTCCAGGCCAGCGGCAGAAGCCCCCAGGCATCCGGTAACGGCCAATAGATGCCCTTCCCGGGCTCCAGACCTTAGCAGTAGCTGTTCCGGCTCTACTTCCCCCAGCAGGGTGATGCTGATGGTGATTCCCTGAGGGGACCGAACCGTATCCCCTCCAATCAAGTTGATAGAGTGTTCCCGGCACAGGCCTTTTATCCCCCGGTAAATCTCTTTCACCAGGCCACATTCTGTATCAGAAGGTACAGCTACCGCCGTTAACAGATGACGGGGCACCCCTCCCATGGCGGCAATATCCGAAATATTTACCGCCAGGGATTTTCTTCCCAGCTGCCAAGGAGAAATGCCCTCCCTCAAAAAGTGAATCCCTTCCACTAGAATATCCTTGGTAATGAGCTGCAGTTTATCCCCGGGATGCTTGATAGCAGCCGCATCATCTCCGATTCCTGTGACCACCAGTTCCGGGTCAAGGGAAACATCTTCAGTCAAACATTTTATCAATTGTACTTCGCCAATTTCAGATATTAACATCTATTATTAACCTTCCCCGTCCTTTTAATGTATCTTTGTTGTATCTGGGAAAAAACACTAAACTTATTATAACATACGATAGATTAAAAAACATTTCAGGAAGGCCTGGCAGCAGGGCCAGTGAAGAAAAGAAAAGCGATTGTTACACACAAAAACCCAGGCCCTGATTCAGGTGTTCCTCCACTACCCGAAGGGCACAGTATTCCCCGCACATGGAGCAGGTTTCCTTTTTCCCGGGGTTTTTTCTTTCCCATACCGTTCGCGCCCGAACGGGATCAATAGCTAAGGAGAACTGTTTTTCCCAGTCCAACTCCCTGCGGGCCCGAGCCATGCACAGGTCTTTTTCCCTGGCCCCCTGTACCCCTTTGACCAGGTCAGCGGCATGCGCAGCAATCCGGGCAACCACCACTCCTTCCCTTACATCCTGAGCATCGGGAAGCCCCAGATGCTCCGCAGGGGTAACATAACAGAGAAAATCTGCTCCCGCTGCAGCCGCCACAGTTCCCCCGATAGCAGACACAATGTGATCATATCCCGGGGCAATGTCCGTAACCAGGGGGCCCAACACATAGAAAGGAGCTTCCCGGCATATTCTTTTCTGCAGCAGTACATTGGCTGAAATCTGGTCTAACGGGACATGCCCCGGGCCCTCCACCATCACCTGGACCCCCCTGTCCCGGGCCCTGTCCACCAATTCTCCCAGAATTAAAAGTTCCTGAATCTGCGGCCTGTCTGTGGCATCCGCCAGGCAGCCGGGCCGGAATCCGTCTCCCAAACTCAGGGTGACATCATACTCGAAGGCCAGGTCCAGCAGCCGATCATATTGACTGTAATAAGGGTTCTCCTTTCCATGCCGAATCATCCAGGCAGCCATGATGGCCCCGCCCCGGCTAACCAGGGGGAGAACTCTGCCCTGGCCTTTCAGTCTCTTCAGGGGCTCCAGGGTTACCCCACTGTGGACCGTCATAAAATCCACTCCCTCTTTGGCCTGCTCTTCTACCACCGTAAAGAAATCTTCTTCCGGGACCGCTGTAATATTTCCGTATTTCAGACGGGCCAACACCGCCACCTGGTATACGGGGACGGTCCCCACGGGAAGAGGGGATGCCTGAATAATCTCTTTCCTGATCCCACTGATGTCCGGCCCGGTGGACAGGTCCATTACCGCGTGGGCTCCCGCTTCGACCGCGGCCTGAAGCTTCTTCAGTTCGGGTTCTTTTTCGGGAAAGTCCATAGAATTTCCAATATTAGCATTCACCTTGGTACGTAACCCCTTTCCAAACCCTTCGGGGTTAAGAGAACTATGCCTGGGATTCGCAGGAACCACTACCTGCCCACAGGCGATCCCTTCTACTAAAGATTGGAGGTCTACCTGTTCCTTTTGGGCAACCGTCTCCATTTCCGGAGTAATCCTGCCCTGTTTCGCACTCATTAATTGAGTCATGATTTCACTCCTTTGTTTTATATACTTGCCAGAAGTAATTGAACTTCCGCTAATTTAGCCCATAGGACAAAAAACCCACGGGAAAAACCCGCGGCTTAACTTAGTATACGTTACCTTTCCCTTCGCCGGTATTACCCTAACAGGTTCAAAGGGTTGGGAAATTATCCCTCTCAGCCCCTACAGGAGCACCCCCAGGTTTCTGTCTAATATTATCTTTTCTTTATAGATAAGATTCGCAAAATATGTCCTAAAATTTTCTCCTGCCCCGGCCTTTTAACGCTCGCTCACGGTGCAGGCTGGCGGGATTTTCAGCTAATCTTTCTTAAATCTTACTCCCAAGTTCTTTCAAAACCTTTTCCAGGGATTCTGTAAACCGTCTGTTCTCCTCCATGGTTCCCACGGTAATTCGGATAAAGTCCGGATGGCCAAAAATATCTCCAGTCCGAATAATTACTCCCAGTTTCATCATTTCCTTGAAAACCTCTTGAGAATCGGCCCCTACTTTTAGAAAAATGAAATTGGCCTGGGTCGGGACATAAGAAATTCCCTTCTCTTCAAACCATTGGTACAGGTAATCCTTTCCTTCCCGATTCCCTTGACGGCTTTTCTCCACATGCTCCTGGTCCTCCAGGGCTGCACGAGCCGCTACCTGGGCCAACAAGTTTACATTAAAGGGTTCCCTGACCCGGTTCAGAGCGGAGATAATATTTAGTTTAGCAATGCCATAACCAACTCTCTGCCCTGCTAAACCATATATCTTGGAAAAGGTTCTAAGCACAATAACATTCTGTTCTTCCGCCACATATTCCAAAGTCTGGGGGTATTCTTCATCCTCTACATACTCATAATAAGCCTCGTCAAAAACCACCAGCACCCTGGGGTCTAGATTTTTTAAGAATTCATCCACTTCTACTTTGGTGACCGCGGTCCCCGTAGGATTGTTTGGATTGCAGACGAAAACAATTTTAGTTTTTTCCGTGACTGCCCGTCCCATAGCTTCCAAATCGTGTGTAAAATCCTTTAGCGGTACAAAAACACATCGAGCCCCCATAATTTTCCCCACAAATTCATACTCGGAAAAAGAAGGCTGAGCAATCACGATTTCATCTCCCGGTTCCAAAAATGCCTCCGCAATAAGCTTTAATATCTCGTCTGAACCGTTTCCTACGATGATGTTATCAGGCTCTATACAGAGCGAATTGGCTATCATGTCCTTCAAATAAAAACAATTCCCGTCCGGATACATACTGATCTTTTGCAGAGATGCCCTCATAGCTTCTACTGCCCTGGGGGAAGGCCCAAAGGGATTTTCATTAGAAGCCATCTTTATTACATCTTTAATTCCCAGTTCCCGTTCCACTTCTTCAATGGGTTTTCCGGGTATATAAGGTTTAATATCGAAGATCACCTTCCGAGCTATATCTTCAATCATTTATTACCCCTCCAAATCTTTAGAAACTTTTTCTTTACAACTTTCTCTTGTCAATAACCCGCTGAGCTTTCCCTTCACTGCGAGGGATAGTTTTGGGCTCCACCAGTTTTATTTTTCCCGAAATCCCCAAAATGCTTTCTATTTTATGGGCAATGGTCCTTTCCAGGACCTCCAGGCCCTTCACTTTGTCAGAAAACAGCTTTTCGGAAACCTCCACCCAAACCTCCAGGGAATCCAGGCTGCCTTTACGGTCTACAATCAACTGGTAATGGGGTTCCGTTTCTCCAATGTCCAGGAGAACACTCTCAATCTGCGTGGGGAATACGTTAACCCCCCGAATAATTATCATGTCGTCAGTCCGGCCGGTAACCTTGTTCATACGGACCATGGTTCGGCCGCATTCACATTTTTCATAGTTTAAGGAAGTAATATCCCGGGTGCGATAGCGAATTACCGGAAACGCTTCCTTGGTAATCGTAGTAAACACCAGCTCTCCCCTGGAGCCCGGCGGCAGGGATTCCCCGGTTACCGGATCAATAATTTCAGGGATAAAGTGGTCTTCAAAAATGTGCAGCCCCTCCTGAACCGGGCATTCGCTGGAAACCCCGGGGCCGATTACCTCACTTAGGCCGTATATATCAATAGCCATAACCCCCAGCTTATCTTCAATTTCCCTTCGCATATTCTCAGACCAGGGTTCTGCTCCAAACACTCCGGATTTCAACTTAATACTGTCCTTAACCCCCATCTCCTGGATGACTTCCCCCATAAACAGAGCATAGGAGGGGGTACAGGCCAGCACTGTAGTGCCAAAATCCTGCATAAGCATAACCTGACGCTGAGTATTTCCCCCGGAAATGGGAATAACCGAAGCCCCTATGCGTTCTGCACCGTAGTGTACCCCAAGGCCTCCCGTAAACAAACCGTAGCCATAAGCAACCTGTACCACATCTTCTTTTGAAGTATTGGCACAGGTCAGTGTACGGGCCAGCAGTTCCGCCCAGGAATCAATATCTTTTCGGGTATAACCCACCACCGTTGGCTTCCCGGTAGTGCCCGAAGAGGAATGGATGCGCACCACTTCGGACATGGGAACTGTGAACAATCCAAAGGGATAATTCTCCCTCAAATCCTGCTTGGCGATGAAGGGAAGCAGCCTCAGGTCTTTCAATGTCTTTATATCCCCTGGCTCTACCCCTTTTTCTTCCATTAACTTGCGGTAATAGGGCACTGCATTGTATACCCTCTCCACCGTCTGCTGCAGCCGTTCCAATTGAATTTTTTCTAGTTCTTCCCTATCCATACATTCGTATTTATCATTCCAAATCACTTTTTCCGGCCTCCCCTAAACAATATCCTATATGTCTATAACCTCTATAACCTTATGACAGTTCGACACAAAGGCCAAAAATCCTGCCCAAATTACCAGATCAGACAAAAAACCGTCCTTTTTGAAGCATAAGAGTATCTTCACAAAAATTATATTTAACATATTTTTGCCCTGCAAAAAATAATAATAATTAACAGCTTTTATCGCAAAAAGGAGGTGAACAGAATTAAATTTGTATTTATGAAGCCTGGCCTTACCCAAAGGAGCAGGAGAAAGGCTCTCCTGGCAGCCATTGTCCTTCTTTCCCTGGGGCTTTCCATATTCCTGGACTTCCCCCAGAATATCGTGACCGTGGTCACCGGGCAGGACCGACTGGTGCCCATCTACTACGTGGATACTCCGGAAAAGAAGGTGGCCATCAGTTTTGATGCCTGTTGGGGCGCGGAACACACACCAAAAATACTTGAGGTTTTGAGGGAAAATAACTTAAAGACCACTTTTTTCTTAACGGGTTTCTGGCTGGAAAAATATCCGGACATGGTTAAAACAATCTCTGATGAGGGGCACGAAATTGGAAATCATACATATACTCATCCCCATCTCAATACCCTGTCTGACTCAGAGATAAAAACAGAGGTGAAACGGACCCACCAGCTGATTAAGGATATCTGTGGACAGGAAGCCAACTTGTTTAGGCCGCCCTTTGGGGAATACAGCAATAAAGTCATTAAAGCCCTGGAGGAATGCGGCTACAAAACCATTCAGTGGAGCGTCGACTCCCTGGACTGGAAAGAAGGCGGCAAAGAAGCCATTGTTAACCGGGTAACAAATAAGGTCCACAACGGTGCCATCGTCCTGTTCCATAATAACGGCAAATATACCGCCGAAGCCCTGCCGGAAATTATTGAAAAACTGACCGCCGAAGGATATACCATCGTCCCCATATCAGAATTACTCTATCAGGAGGACTACTATATAGATCCTCACAGCGGGGCCCAGAAAAAGAAGGAATCTTAAATCGAGTAGGAGCTGGGTAATTAATTTACCCAGCGTCCCCTCACACCACCGTACGTACCGTTCGGTATACGGCGGTTCGTTATGACAATCGTGTAATTAAGGGGACACCATACTTAATTTTGAAGAATTAGGTGATTCCCTTTACCATAGTTACGAAAATTAAGTATGGTGTCCCCTTAATTTAGTTGAAAATTAAGTATGGTGTCCCCTTAATTAGGTCAAACCGTTCTT
>SL_3KL_010_SEDDRAFT_10001601_pt1 | contig 20671 bp, 17 predicted proteins | sample SodLakKL_010_SED_2_FD_10381 | JGI IMG/M metagenome (IMG submission 10381) | reverse complement strand
ACAATCCCGGCACCGATTATGATGACATCATAGTTTTTTGCCATGCAATCCTCCATTATCGTTTTCGCGTTTTCCACATAGCTCGTAATTTAATAATGGGATGAGCCAGAACAATTATACCCGTAAAATATTTTATCCTTTTTTGATCAAACCCCTTAAGCTTTTAATCAACTCCCCATATGTTCCAGTATGCAATACCCAAAATATATTGAATTATGATGAAACTCTCAATCTGGAGAGGGCAAATGCTGTTTTAATGTTCACCAATGTATTGTCATTCTGAAAGGTTTACACAAGCAAAACAACAGGGTCCGCTAACAATGTTCCCTGTTGTTTTGGTATTTAGTTTTTAATAATACGGTATCAATCTAAAGCCCGTAGATTTCTGAATACTTCTTTCGTAAATAAGCCATGTAAGGCTCAGGTGTGATTTTGGATCCAGTGGCTTTAAGCATTATCTCTTGGGGTTCATACTTGCCGCCATATTGATGGACATGCTCTCGCATCCAACCCAAGACAGTTGCAAATTTACCCTGTGCGATTTCATCCGGTACATTGGGATTTTCCTCCAGCAGCTTGTCCCACAATTGCACAGAGGCCAGATTGCCAAGTGCATAGGTTGGGAAATAGCCAATCATTCCACCACTCCAATGGACATCCTGTAAAACACCCACGCCATCATTTGGCGGGGTGATACCAAGGTATTCATTCATCTTACTGTTCCAAATTTCCGGCAGATCTGCCACCGCAATGGTACCTTCCATCAAACCAAGTTCAATCTCTAATCTGAGCATGACGTGTAAATTATAGGTGGCTTCATCCGCTTCTACCCGGATGAAAGACGGCTCAACCTTATTTATCCCATGATAAAAGTCGGTAAGGCTGACATTCTCCAGCTGATCGGGGAACAGCATTTGAAGGGAGGGGTAAAAGAAGGTCCAGAATTCTTTACTGCGCCCGATGATGTTCTCCCATAAACGAGATTGGGATTCATGGATAGCCAGGGAGGCAGCCCCCCTGAGGGGATGGCGCTTATACTTTTCAGCCAAGCCCTGGCCGTACATAGCATGACCAGCTTCGTGCATGGTACTGAAAATCGCAGAACCGGGATCTTCTTCCAGGTACCGGGTCGTTATACGAACATCGCCCAGTCCAAACTCCGTTGTGAAGGGGTGCGGGGAAACATCCAAACGACCTCGATTCCAATCATAACCGAAACGAGTGATCACATAGCGCCCAAAAATCTCTTGATATTCCTCTTTGTAATATTGTTTGAAAAAAGAATCATCAGGAGATTCTTTTTCCGCAATTTCCTGTAAAAGTTCAACTTGATGTGGTCGCAGCTTTTCGAATATCTCTTTCACATCTTTGGTTTTCATTCCCGGTTCGTAATCGTCCAACAGGGGATCATAAACATGATCGTATGGTTTGAAAAGCTCAACGTATTGCTTACGAAGGTCAACGATCTTGACCAAGTGTGGTTCAAAGATCGAGAAATCCGACTGAGCTTTTGCCCTGACCCAGGCTTCATTGGCAATACTAGTGGTTTTAATCGTTTCCATCAATAAAGGCAGGGGGACCTTAGCCTGTTTTTCATAGAATTTCTTTGAAACCTTAACAGCTCTGGCTTCATCCGTCTCAGCATAAAGATCACCAACTTCTTCTTCAAGATCAGCAATCAATTGACCAACCTCATCGGTTGCAAACTTTTTCATGCATGATGCGTCCCAAAGCTGCTGACTGCAAGGCGCGTTCTTCTGTTCCCCCAGCGGGCAAATTGACTTGCTGGTCCCAGCCTAATACAGCACTAATATGACTGAGATCCGTTAATTCAGCAACCAACTCAAATAATTTTTGCATTTTTTCAGAATATTGAATTTCTTTTGGCATTTTCATCCTCTCAAAAATATTAGCAAGTAGAACTTAGAATATAGAACCCAGCACGCTCAAGAGTGCTCTATTTGAATTATTATGCAACTCTCCAGCGGAGGGGTTTATCATCCAGTGCAGCCAGGACCTCTGAAACAATATCGTGTCCGGCGCGCAATTGCGCTTCCTTAGTCTGTGCACCAATGTGCGGTGTCGCAACAACCTTGGGATGTTTGGGAAGTGGGTTGTCACCCGGCGGTTCGCTTTCAAACACATCCAAAGCCGCACCTGCCACTTTGCCACTATCTAAGGCAGCCAATAAAGCGCTTTCTTCAATCACACCACCCCGTGCTGCGCAGATGATCACCACACCATCCTTCATCTTTTTGATCGTTTCACCACTAATAATATACTTTGTGGTCTCGTTGAGTGGGAGGTGCATGGTGATGATATCCGCACGCTCCAATAGCTCCTCATAGCTGACAGGTTCAGCACCAGTGCTTTGAACCTCTTCCATTGATAGGTTTAGATCATACGCGATCACATTCATGCCAAATGCCAACGCGCGCACGCCAACGGCCTGACCGATGTTGCCATAGCCAATCACACCCAGTGTCTTCTGGTAGAGTTCAGTTCCAACCAGCTCCTTTTTTAGCCATTCACCGGCCTTCATCCCGCAATCAGCCTTGGGGATTTCTCGAATAAGGCTTAACATCATCCCGATCGTCAATTCAGCTACGGAAACCGTGGTGGCTACCGGTGCATTGACAACCGTCACGCCATGTGCTTCAGCTGCTTTCAGGTCAATATTATCAACACCCACCCCCATGCGACCGACCACCTTTAGTTTTTCAGCTTTTCCGAGCACCGTTTCAGTTATTTTTGTACGGCCGCGCACAATGACCGCATCCATTTCTGGGATTACGTCCAATAGATCATCAGGAGAAATACCCTTCTTATCGATCAGTTCAACAGAAGAGAGTAAATCCTGATCGCTGATAGGAGCCAATCCATCTGTGAGTAAGATTTTCCATTTCATTGCTTTAGGTCCTCCAATTTTAGTTTTTTAGATACTAATTGCATTATACCGCAATTGAATGCGCCTTCTGCCCCCAACATCATTGTTTTTTGATAAAAAATCCAATCAGCACCCGAATAAACTTTCGGCCGTTTTACCGATTTCCATACCCAGTTACTTCCGCTTTTCAGTTTTTATCTTTTTACTGTTTTTATTTTGCTAATTCACGCACATCTCCCCGGCGGATAGTGACACCTGCTTGATCAAGATATTCCAATACAGCAACGGCATATTTTCGGCTGGTGTCAAATTTATCACGCAATTGACCCAGTGTAATGCTCCCGGTTTCTTCTATCTGGGTAATCACGGCCTGGCGCATTTCATCAAAAACCATGGGCTGAAAAAGGACATCCTCACCCACCTGGGTAAGCTGCCCAGTGACAATCAAAGCCCGCAATAACTCCTCCCCTATTCTATCGACACATTGCTTGTAAGAGGGAGGTGAATAGGGATGCGATTCAAATTCGCTCAACAGCGCGTCGATTTTTTCTTGCTGTTCAGGCTTAAAATTAACTTGATGGTGAGATAAACGCAGGTCTGCACCAGATTCCACCAGCATGCCTTTTTCTGCCATCCAGGAAACCAGGGCGTCAAAGGTCTTCGCATCAAGGTGTGTTTGGGATTTTAGTCGTTCTCGCGGCATACCTGGACGCAAAGGATATGCCTCATGATAGTCTGATAAAATGGATTCTGTTTTCTCGATTAATTTTGACAAAACATTCTGAAGGAGAACAAGCCGTTCACCGTTTAATTTAACCATCAAGCCCTGTTCAACTAATTCCTCCACAGCTGCTCTGCCAGACCCAACCTCCAAACCAGATGATGCCAGCAGATCATCTATAGAGCACGGACCCAGTTTATGAGCGGTTTGGATCATAATATCCTCAGGCGTACCCATCAGTAAACTTTCCAAAGCGTCTAAGCGTTCTTGATTAAAACGCCGATAGCGTTTTGTCGGATGAGGATCAACCACCTGCCCACCACCGATAGTTGCTGCTGGTGAAGGTCGACGAAGAATAAAACGATCTCCCCTGAGGGCGACGACCGGATCCCGCAGCATAAGCTGGAGAAAAGCCTCCCCGCCAGGTGGACACTCTTGTACACCCAATAAGCGCACCTTCGCCATTACCTCGGCTGCGCCTATGAATAATTTAACTTCAGAATTATGTTTAAGCGGTGCATCGGCATCTGGTATGACAGAACAATAAACATCGATCATGCGTGTCGTTTGATAATCACCAGGATAGACCAGGAAATCACCTCGCTCAACCTGGTCAACACTGATGCCGCTGATATTCACTGCTGTCCGACTCCCTGGAAAGGCTTTTTGTTCTGCCTGTTTGTGGGTTTGCAAGCCACGTATACGCCCCGATATGCCGCTGGGCAAGATCTCAACATCAGCACCAACCGATAAGTGACCATCCAAGAGCGTCCCGGTCACAATGGTTCCAAAACCAGGCAGGGAAAATACCCGGTCAATTGGCAAACGCGGTCGACCCAGGTCAGGGCGCTCAGGTTGTTGAGTGAGAACTTCTTCCAATAACCCGACCAGATCATCTATCCCCTGACCAGTCCGAGCACTGACTTGTACAATGGGTGCATTTTCAAGCACGGTGCCTTGTAAAACCTCACGCAAATCGATTTCTACCAGCTCAAGCCAGCCGGGTTCAGTGATTGTGTCAACCTTGGTCAGGGCAACAACGCCCACCGGAATTTGTAATAAATTGATGATTGCCAGGTGCTCTTTGGTCTGGGGCATCACACCTTCATCTGCGGCTACTACAAACAGCACTGCATCGATTCCCCCGATCCCCGCCAGCATGTTTCCGATGAAATCTCGATGCCCAGGAACATCAACAATACCAATTTCCTTACCACTGGGCAGCACAAACCAGGCAAAACCAAGTTCAATGCTCATCTCCCGTTCCTGTTCCTCTTTAAGACGATCGGGATTGATCCCGGTCAGACGGCTGATGAGGGTGGTCTTTCCATGGTCGACATGCCCAGCGGTGCCGATAACTTGCACAAAATCCTCCCTAAACGGGACTAGTCTTTGAAAATTTTGTTATAAGCTTCGATTGATTCCCGGATGACACTCAATTGGGCCTGCATGCGCTTAATATCATCCCGGCCCACTTTTTGTAGAATATCCTCCAAGCGCTCAATCACATCCTCATAGTTCGAAAGACGATCGCCAAAGCTTTCAATATCACGATTCATCTCACGATGCTGTTCATCCTGCGCCAGGATATAGTTTGACCAGCGTTTCTGTTCATCCGCTTTGAAAGTAGTCCACTCCTGGCGGAACCGATCTTCATTAAGACGTTGAACTTCCGTGATTTCGTTCACCCTGCGATCAAAGCGTTGGGTAACTTCGTCCAGCGCGGCAATAGATTTTTTAACCGCACTGTGCGTATCCTCCAAACCTGAAACCTCACCTTCCAGATTGCTGGTGAGGGTTTCCATTTTTTCAAAACGTTCAGCCCAATTTTTAAAAGTTCGATCGCGTTCCACTTGGGAAAGATTGATTTTTTCAAAAAATGCACTTTGCCCTTCCTGACGTTCTGATTCGGCTTCCAGCAACTCTTTAATCCGAATTTCAAGCTTGCGCATGCTGTCACTAACTAAATCTTGTTTACCTCGGGTTTCATCCTGCCGCTTGCGGATGGACGCGATTTCACCTTGAAAATCGGTCAGACGTTTAGCTTCTGTCCGTTGATTCTCTTCCACAACACGCAATGAACGCTTGTAATCCTCATCAAAGCGTGAAATTTCAATAACCTGGGCTTTTAACTCCTCAATCAGCCTGCCAAGGCGAATATCTTCTTCCTTCCTTGCTTCAACTAAATCTGGGAACTTATCATACTCTCCAATTTTTTTCCGTAGCTCACCAATATCCGAGTTTAAGTCTTCCAAACGCTGTTGATTTTTCTCAATTTGGACAAATTTATCCTGTGTAGGACCTTTCACATCTTCAATCTGGCGGCTTAAATCAGAGCGTACATTGCTGATATCTAACTCAAACTGCGCCACCCGAGTCATCAGAGTGTTTAACCTGGCAATTTCACTTTCCATATCAGCAATGCGCATTCGCAGTGCTGAATTTTCTGTGCCCAGGTTATCTAATTTGCTCTGTAAACCAGCCAACGTGGTTTTATCATTCCTATGCTCGTTATCTAACCACTCAACACGTTTTTCAAGCTGTGTGATGTTTAAAGTATCATCCATTGTGTTCACCTATCTCTTGGGATTATAAAACCCGGAATTTGTTCTGTAAAACCCCTTCATACTTGGGGTTAATTTCAAAAAGTTGAATAAGCATTATACTCGAAGAGCCCTCATCAGCAACAACACCAATGATATTACCTGCTGTGGAATTATTAGATTAATAAGTCCCATACACCTTAGTTTAACTGGGAAAAAACAGTCAAGATGCCAGTCATCCCTGAAAGAAATGTATCTGGGAACAATCCGATGAGCAGCAAGACAAGCACCATCAAAACAACTGGCAGGTACTCAGACCTCCTCTCAAGGGTTATCCGGGCATTCATAGTTTCTGTATCATCATCAAACGAACTGTCAAGCGGCATCGTCAAATAAATTAATAAGCGTATGGAAAACAGAAACAAACCAAATGAGCCGATAAAAGACCACAAACCTAATCCTGGTCCAATCGAAAATGTTTGAGTGAGCAAAGCAATTTTAATTGGAAAGGAAGCTAGTAAGGGTAAACCTGCCACACTAAGCTGAGCCAGTATCAAACCGGAAGAGAGTAAAGGAAATTTCCGTCCAAAGCCTTTAATGGCATTGATCTCCAAAGATCCAGAATGGGATTCAAAACGCGCCAGTGTGTAACCCCATAACCAGTATCCCAAAGCACGGGCAGGGAACAGCATCAGCATCCAATTCAATCCACCTTCAGCAGATAAACCCAGGGCTAAAAGCGAAAAACCAGTCTCTACCAGGGTGGAAAACCCAAAAGCACGTTTCAAGTGATCCTGAACAGCCGTCCAGATTCCACCAAAGACAATCATCACCGCGCCAATCACCCGGACAACATTGAATATTTCCTCAGAGGTCCTGATGAAGGCATAGCGGTCAATGAAATTCAAGCCAAAAACCAGGATCGTTGTTGGCAAAATAAACAGTAAAAAACTGACCACAATCGGGTGATTATGCTCACTGATCATTGTTACCCAGCTGTGGAAAGGAAACACCGCCAACCACAATGCAAAACCGAGGCCCAGTAAAACAACGGTTTGTCCCACCAGGGGACTCTCAGGAGGCAAAATGTCCACACCGGTCAATATCCATCCAGCGATTAATATAAAAGGCATGGCGATGGTCATGAAGCTGAGATAACGAAAAATGCCCTGGTAGCTTTCTTTTTCAGCAGTATTTAACATTGGGATCGAAACTAAAACAGCTGACAGAATCAGCAGGGCAGCATAAAGAAAAGGTTGAACACTGAGTGCAGCTGTAAGAAAAGCAGTAATCACCAGGCTGATAGGTCGAAAGGTGCTAGGGACACCTGAAATATTGCTGGTCAGCACCCATAAACCTGTCATGGCAAAGATGAAGGCAATAAATGGGAAGATATCATAAGCAAGGGTGATCTGCCTGCCTAATACAAATAAGCTTTCTTCAAAAAGCAGGGTTATCGGACCTATAGACAGGGTCAGGTCTTCTGGGAACACAGCTGCCAGTAAAGCCAAACCAAAAGCGCTCACCGCTGCCAGAAGAAGACTTACAACCGGTCTTTTTTGAAAAAGCAAACAGACCGCAGCCACTACAACTGGCAACACAACCCAAATTAACGGGGTGCTAGGAGTCATGCAACCCCTCGCCTTCACCTAATTTACTAATAAAATATGCCCCAACGAGAGCTAAGCCTAGGTTTACAACAACAAACAGGCCGGTCAGCAATGTCGCCATCTCGAGGGCTGCATGAATAACCTCAAAACCCAACAGGAAACTGAGCAAGCTGATGATCACCAAATACGGGTCAGAATTAATTCCCAGCTGCATCAATGCCATACCCATGATCATAACCCCTCCCTGGATGATGACTAAATCTACCTGCGGAAAGACACGAGCCTGCAGTGAGGGTGTTAACACGAAATTTAACAACACGATTAACAATCCTGCCCCTCCCCTGAAAAAAAGGCTGCCGGTTGAGTCGGATTTTGTTAGGTCTGTAGGCATTTCCAACCGGGCAGTTGAAGCCTGCCAGCTTAGGGCAACAGCTGCTGTCGCCATCCAGCCCACAATTAGTTTAACGATTGCCATACCAAGCGGCCATGAGAGGGTCACCAACACAAAGGCGCCCAAGTATTGCACAGCCAGAGCAGCTGCCGTTATACGCCAGTCCCTGAAGATCAATATCATCATGGCAGCCATCACGATCAAGACAAAGGCAATGGTAGACAAAGCTTCCATGTTAATTGATCCCTCCACCTGTCAATATCGTGATCAATAACACCAAGATGAGAATAGTCCATAAAATCCCACCTTCTCCCTCTAAAATGACAGAGAGGACCTTCATTATTCTGCCAAGAAAATTGTATACACGCCAAGCCACCTGATATAACCACTCCAAGCGGAAGATCGGTTCAAGACGCGGTAGAAGCCAATCCATAGTTTTTCTAATCCCACTGCTGGCAGGAAGTTGAAAATAAGGAGATCTGGCTCCGAAACGGTGAATGAGGATCACAATAGTAAGGATCAGGACATTGCTGATCAGGGAAAGCCACCAGACACCCAGTGTAAAGGCGCCGGGCCATCCAATCCATCCTAAGACAATCATCGTTTGGATCACAAAAATGAGACTCAAAGGAAACACAACGCGGGCCCATGATTCTAGAACTGCGGGCATACCACCGGGTTGCAAGGCACGATCAAGATAACCCAAAACCATCAATCCATGTGCAATGATGAAAATAATCGTCCAGATATTGAAACCATTAGCAACAAGACCCACCCAACCTGAAGCTGCAGGTGTAAAAGGTAAACCCAAAAGCCCAATCAAGCCAAATAAGAGTAAGAAATTGATCCGCTGAATCCGAGGGAAATATAGAAACAGGAGGCTGCCTGGGAGGATCATGACCAAGCCCCAAGCAATACTGGCTTGGGGTGCTCCATTCAACACAGATGCTGCTGCAAAACTCGCCCAGGCGATAATCCAATATGGGCGTCCCTGAATTTCATCCGCTGCCGACAGCCACCGAACGGCACCATATAACACAGCCAGTGCTAGCAATCCCATAAATAACGGCATCCATCGTTCAAGGTCTGACGTTACCAAATCAGTCGGCAATCGTGCCAGCAATCCTAAGCTGGCAGCAGCCGGCGTCAGACGGATGATATTCCCAACGCCACGGCGTAAGGTTGGCCTTTTACTGTCAGAATACTCAGAAAAAAGCGGCATATTAAGCGGAAAAACGCCCAACCGTAAGCCGGCTGCCAGCAAGAATATAAAACCTGCGTTGGTAGGAATTTGTCTAAGATCAAAATCACCGACCGCTGACCAACCCTGAATTGTCGCTAGGAACAAGAACATGATTGACGCAGTGCGGACACCGTAAGAAACAATCACGCGCGGGTTGAATTTATCAGTCTTTTGCATGAGTGTGCTGGTTACTTGTTTCCGCAAGAGGTGAAAAACCTCTAACAGATCAAGCAGCACCCATGCCATCATCATCATAAGACTGGTGCCAGCTTGGATCGCCAACAATCCAAAAGCCGTAATCATCAGGCTGAGTGACCACGCGCGCGGTGTGCTATCATAGCGTGTGCGGGCAGCATCTGAGAGGATCACCGCCAGCGCAACCGTCAGCAAAGCCAGCACATAGGGCCAAGAATCATAATCCAGCAACAAAGAGAGATGACCGGTTAATCTGAGATCTGCTGAGTTCCAAGACTGCAAAGGCAAGGTTGTCGGTAAACGAAGACGACTAAATAAAACCGTTAACCAGGCCAGGATACTGGCAACAGATGCAATCAACCAGCTGACGCCAAACTTTGGACGGCTTAAGTCTAAAATATAAATTGCTAAAGAAGCAAGCAGAAGGAGTCCAATGGGGATGAGAATTAACATAATCAGACTAAACGCAATTTACTTCCATTAGGATTCTTCCTACTCGCTTGATAATCAGCGTAAGATCTCACCTTCATTTCGATGGAGATAACGACCCATACCAGGTTTACCGTACCAATTATCCCCATCAACGATCTTTTGCCCGCGCAAGAATACCATCACCGGGAAGCCTTTGAGCTGCCAACCTTCGAAGAGATTATAGTCCGTTCGATGCTGGGCAATCTTGACCCCATAGGTCAACTCTTTATTGGGATCCCACAGAGCAATATCTGCGTCCGCACCAGGCACCAGGGCACCCTTTCGTGGGTAGAGGCCGAATATCTTTGCGGGGTTGGTACAGTGCATGGCAACAAACTGGTTGGGGGTCATACGACCCGAACCAACACCTTCTGTCCACATGATCGGCATGCGATCTCCCAAAGCCGGCAACCCGTTGGGGATCTTGGTGAAATCCCCTTTTCCTAATTCTTTACCAGGTATCGCCACGGGCTCTCCTTCGTACATAATCGGTTTGGTTCCATCAAAGAAAAATGGACAGTGATCGGTTGCCATCACCTTGATAACATCATCCTCAATACCTTCCCAGAGCCTGACATTATCATAGGCTTTTCTTACAGGCGGAGAACAAATCCATTTAACCCCATCTTCACGCTGCAGTTCATCATCTGTGAAGAAAAGGTATTGAGGGCAAGTCTCACCCATCATTTTCAGGCCGTGTTCCTGGGCATAGGCAAGTTGATCGACCTCTCCCCCAGTATTCATGTGGACCAGGTAAAGTGGTGCATCTCCTGCCTGGGCTGCCAATGCAGCCGCACGCAAAGAAGCTTCAACGGTTCCCCAGGCAGGCCGAGTCTTAGCGTGGAAATAAGGATCGGTATTGCCAGCAGACAGGGCTTCTTCCACAAGGATGTCAATGATGTCACCATTTTCTGCATGCACCAAAGTTAAAATACCAGCAGCATTAGCGAGCCGCATCACCCGGAAGATCTCACCATCATATAATCGCAAGCGACCATTGTAAGCTGTGAAAACCTTCAGACTGGTGATACCTAAATCTGGCAGTGAAAAGATCTCTTTTGCAACGGCCTGATCAAAACGGGTGATATTCATATGAAACCCATAATCCACCGAAGCCTTTGGGTCAGCCTTGGCGCGCCACCTACCAATATTTTCTTCCAAAGTACCCTCATCCTGAGGCACAAAATCGATCACAGTGGTGGTACCGCCAAAAGCAGCCGCTTTACCTCCTGTGTAATGGTCATCGGATGAGATCGTGTTGAACATCGGCAAATCAAGGTGTACATGTGGGTCAATCCCACCAGGCAGAACATATAAGCCAGATGCGTCAACCACCTCAGCGTTTGGGTGAGTCAGATCTTTGCCAATCAAACTGATCTGCTCTCCTTCAACAAGAATATCCGCTTCAAATGTTTCACCAGCAGTGATCAGTGTGCCGTTTTTTATTAGTAAAGCCATAATTTTCACTCCATATACGAATAAAGTTTAGTTTTCTTTTTAATTTTAACAGATATTACCAAAGATTAGGAGAAAAAGTGATATGTTGTTAAACCTATTCTATGACAACCGGCAATGTCAGTCTTATGTCTGAACTGCCTTGTTTTTGGTTGGAAAGCATTTATTATGCCATGTGGTCAGGGACATATAGCATTCTCCACAGGAGACAACAAAAACAATAGTACTAGCGAATCACAGAGGATTCTAGGAACCCTCCTAAATGGACATGTGGTTGTATGATCCCAACTGTCTTACCAACGGCATCGACAGCAAGTCAGGAGCAAGCAAGTTAAGGAAAGCTACTAACAAGTTAACACCGCTTACTTTCTGAGATGTTCAACACACTCAAAACTCCACATTGACTTAATTTTTTGATAGGGTATGATCGTTTATGAAGTTAAGTCAGTTTTGGTAACCGAAGGCATACTTCGCGAAAGGTAACAACCGTCCAGACTTGCGGAGACTGGCGGTTTTTTGTTGCCAACCAAAAACGGCTTGTAAATTAACATTTTTAGAAACACAAAAAGGAAATATATAGAATGTCAGAAAAAGAAATTGGAACCGTAAAATGGTTCAACGACGCAAAAGGTTATGGTTTTATCGCTCGTGAAAGTGGCGATGATGTATTTGTACATCACACAGCCATCATGGGGTCAGGCTTCAAATCTTTGCGTGAAGAACAGCAAGTGGAATTCTCCGTAGAACAGGGTCCGAAGGGCCTGCAAGCGGTGGACGTTCAACCCCTCTAAACCCCTGCAAAACGCGCTTCTAAAGAGCGCAAATCATTGTTAGAATTACCGGCCAGGTTTCCGCAAACTGGCCGGTTTTGGTTTTAATGCTGTTTAGAGATTCCCAAATTGTCCTAACAAAGCCAGGATCGCCGGGTCGATAACCGACTCAGGCAAATCTTCAGCTTTATATTCATTTGCCTGGAGGGCACGTTCCCTCAGGGTGTGCCACAGCACTTCCCGTTCTTCTTGCGACTTGATCACCAGGTCGTTTACTGTCTGAGCCGTTTGAAACATCTCTCCAGTGGTATAGAAAAAGGTAATTCGCTTCCAATCCCCAGCCGGCACAGGCTGTTCCAAGCGTTGCAGGGGACCAATTTGTAGTTTAAAATACTCCTCGTGGGCACGAGGATGGTCAGGCTCATCACGGATCAGATCCCGGCGGCGTGTCAACTCATGACCAAGGATTTCAGCCACATAAGCAATTTGCCAGCGTTCTCCCTCACCAAAGGATTTCGTCTGGTAAAAGGCTAAATAATCAACTGAGACGACCTTCGGGGCGCTTTTGAGGGGAATTCGATACCAACCAAACAGGCGAGCAATATCAAAATCCCGTTGGTTGGGCAATATAACAACCAAAATTAAAGCGGTTTCTGGCAGGATAGCATTCATCTGAACCTCTTTACTTGGAATCTGTGAGCGAATTCTATCATGGTTTGAGGGAAAGATGGTGAATTATGAAAAGTAAATGGTGAGAAGTGAATGGTGAGTAGTCAGTAGTGAATATTGAACTACTATAAACAGTGTTGAGTAAATTTTCGTTATTGTTCTGAAATTGAAATAAGGATAAAGAGCATTTAAGACATTAATTTTTTATGAGGTTTTTGATATTCTTCCATAAAGGTAAGAAAGACAAATGGCAAATTAGTTCATACCATTTTTCAACCAATTTACCATTAATAAAAATTGGTGCGCACTTCAAGAGCACGCACCATATATCCGATTACTTAATCCCCCATTCACAATTTACTATTCCATATTCACCGATTTACAGCAATCCAACCTGTTCGTTGAATTCTTTGATCTGGGCATCAATCTCGGGGACCTGTGCCTGGATGTCAGTCCAGTAATTGCGTTGGTACCATTGTGCCTGGATTTCCTCGTAAGTCTTACCCTGCTGCTCAACCCAGGTGAAGTATTTCAGATTGTGAATGCGTTTCTTGCCAGTGTAGGTCAGGTCTTCCATATAGTCTGTGGTGACCCCTTTCAACCAGCGGGCGTCATCAACAGCCGCTTGCTTATCGGTATATTCACCCATTTCCTCACGCAGTTCAACCAGGCGGCTTTCGTACAATTCCATCCCATCTGTCAACACGGTCAACACAATATCATTCTCACCCATTTCCAAATATTTGGCTGTTTTAATCGCGGTGAGAACATTGGAAATACCTGAGAAACCAAGCAGGTCTAATTTGGACACAAGTTCCTCGGGAACGCCAGCCTTAACCAGATGTGCCTTGCCTTCAGGTTCGTTGAATAATCGCGATATATTGACAACCGCATTATCATCGATAGCAACCACAAAATCCGTGTTAGCTGTGTTATGGACCCAGGGCACATGCTTATCTCCGATACCTTCGATGCGGTGGTCACCATACCCATTATTGAGCAGGGTGGGGCATTGCAGTGCTTCTGAGGCAGCAATGTAACTACCTGGGAAGAGCTGTTTAAGGTAATCGCCGCTGGCAATCGTACCTGCCGAACCCGTTGCTGAGACCATACCGCGGTATTCATCGCTGGGTCCCATAATCTCTTTTAATACTTCTTCAAAAGCAGAGCCGGTTACCGCGTAATGCCACAGGTAATTGCCCATTTCATCGAACTGGTTGAAGATCATCAAATCCTGGCCCGAGTTGCGTAGTTCCCAGCATTTATCAAAGATCTCTTTAACATTCGATTCAGAACCAGGTGTTTTAATCGTCTCGCCAGCAACTGTTTCAAGCCATTCAAAGCGCTCCTTGCTCATCCCTTCTGGCAGAATGGCGATGGATTCACACCCTAACAAGGAGGCATCATAAGCACCGCCACGGCAGTAATTACCGGTCGAAGGCCATACAGCTTTCTGCGTGGTAGGATCAAACTGTCCAGTCACCAATCGCGGTACCAGGCAACCAAAGGCTGCCCCAACTTTATGTGCGCCCGTAGGGAACCACTTGCCCACTAGTGCTACGATTCGAGCAGGTGTGCCAGTCAGGCTTTCAGGAAACTCCATATAGTTCACACCGCCAAACAAGCCACCGCTAGCTTTAGGCTCGTTATGCCAAGAAATCCGGAAAAGGTTGCGAGGATGAATATCCCATAAACCGATGCCCTTGAGTTCTTCTTTGATCTTATCCGGAATCAAAGCAGGATTCCGCATTTGTTCAAAGGTTGGAATAATGATGTTTTGTTCCCTAACGCGCTGAACAGTGCGCTCAAGACGATCTGGATGTACGGTTAAGTCAATTCTTGCCATTTGGTTACTCCTAATCTAATTATCAAATTCTAATTTGTTTTTTTTAATTCCAAAAAATTTGTGAACAGCCATTGGTGAGTGGTGAACGGTTTAAGATCACACCTCTCACCGAAACTCCTATTCAGTACGCAGCCTCCTTTAGGACTTTTCACCATTCACTTTATCAATATTTTCTAAATTATTATCAAATTCATCCGGTGCATCTGCCACAATATATAATGGACGATTTTTTGTTTCATCGTAAATGCGACCGATGTATTCACCGATGATCCCAAGGCTGATCAGCTGTACACCACCAAAAAACAGCACGATGATCAACGTTGTCGCCTGGCCTACCAGAGCACTGCCTGTGATCAACCGGGCCAGCACAACCACCGGAATTGCCAAGACACTGATCCCTGCCGAAATAAACCCAATATAGGTCGCCAGTTGAAGCGGAAAGTACGAGAAACTGGTGACTGCGTTCAATGCCAGTTTAACCATCTTGCTAAATGGGTATTTGGTTTCACCGGCGTGACGCGCCTGGCGCTTATAGGATACCCCTACTTGTTTGAATCCTACCCAGGCAGACATGCCCCGCAAAAAGCGATGTTTCTCTCGCATTTGTTGCAACACGGTAATGACCTTTTTATCCATCAACCGGAAATCGCCAGCATCGAGGGGCATATCCACATCTGTAATCCGAAAGATGATGCGATAGAACAAACTGGCAGTGACTCTCTTAAACCAGGATTCACCCTGACGTTCCTCACGAACCGCATAGACAACTTCGTAACCCTCGCGCCATTTGTCAATCAACTTCAAGATCACCTCGGGTGGATCCTGCAGATCAGCATCAATAATAATCACAGCATCACCGCGACTGTAATCCACACCAGCAGTGACTGCGATCTGGTGACCAAAATTACGGGCAAAAATCACCGGCCGAACCCTTGGATCGGTCTCAGCCAGTTTGCGGATGACTTCGGTAGATCCATCCGAAGAGCCGTCATCCACCAAGATCAATTCCCAAGGTTCCCCTGTGCGATCCATCACCTCACGCAACCGCGGGTACAGCTCGGGAATATTCTCCAGCTCGTTATATATGGGCGCTATGACGGTGAAAGTTGGGTGAGTCATTTTTAATCTACCTTACAGAACCAAGCACTTTCTTAACAGCATCCAAGGATGGTTCAATTATGGGCGCCTCAGACACTGCCTGCATCGCGGCTTTGACATCCTTAAGACCGCTGCCCGTGTTAAGCACTAACACAGGATCATCCATGTCGATCACCTTCTCATTAACAGCTTTTACCAAGCCGGCATAGGCTGTTGATGCAGCAGGTTCAGCAAAAATGCCCACCCTGCCCAGATCGGCAATGGCTGATAGAATGTCCTCATCCGGAACGGTCAGGTAAGTTCCACCTGTATCGCGGGCAGCACGTACCGCGCGCACCCCATCACGGGGCAGGTCTACAGAAATGCTATCTGCCAGGGTAGTCGCCTGAACAGGTTTGATAACCTCATCCCCCTGGTAAAAGGCGTTGGCGATCGCTGCAGAACCCGTTGATTGTACACCAATGATGCGGGGCATATTTGGCAACCAACCCAGTGCATGCAGGTCTTTGAAGCCCTTATGCACACCGGAAATGATATTGCCGTCACCAACTGGAATAAAGACCGTTAATTTTTTACCATTTTCGGGCATACGGCGGATGACCTGCTCCCATATTTCAAAGCCTGCGGTCTTCTTGCCTTCAGCTGTGAATGGGTTGAAACCGGTGTTCCGGTTATACCAACCAAAGGCTTCTGTAGCTTCGATGCTCAGGTCAAATGCCTGGTCGTAATTTCCATCCACAAGCAGAACCTGGGCACCAAAGACCAGTAACTGGGCAATTTTCGCTGGCGGTGCAGTTTTTGGCGCAAAGATCACGGCTTTGGCACCTACCGCAGCTGCCATACCAGCCAGGGCTGCCCCTGCGTTACCGGTTGAAGCTGCCACAGTGATTTCCGCACCGATCTGCGCAGCCCGAGCAACAACGATCGCGCTGGCCCGGTCCTTGAAAGACGCCGTGGGGTTAGGACTTTCGTCCTTGATCCACAAATCCTGCAATCCTAATTGCTCTGCCAAACGGGTTGACTTGTAAACCGGGGTCCACCCTGCACGACGCAATGGCGTACCCAAACCACCCGGGTCATCCACAGGCAGCAAGTTCAGGTACCGCCACAGGGATGCTTCGGGCAGTTTCATGCCTTTGGTGGAGGCTTCCCAAAACTTGTCAGGGTTGAGCGTTGTCTTGAGTTCCTCGTAATCGAGGATAACGTCGAGGTTTCCACCGTCTTTAGGACAGGTGTAGGTGACTTCTTCTGCGCCATAGGTTGTGCCGCATAGGGAACAGGTAAAGTGAGAAAAATAATGTTTCATAGGGCTTCCCATCGTCAATCAATTAGAAAATAATCTATGACACTCCGCAATCGTGAAAATGATAACACGAAGCGCACAAAGCAACTCGAAGAGTGCTGCGCGAATGGGCTGCTATTCTGATGATAGCAGCCCACGCTATTGGTTAAATTAGGGGAGAATCCACGTCCCAGTTTTGCCCTCAAGGGCATTACCGATATTCTCCGGGTCGGTGATCAAGGCTTTCTTACCACCGTTTTCCAGGTATTTGATGATCGCCTGGATCTTTGGCAGCATGCTGCCCGGTGCAAAATGACCTTCTTCAATGTATTGCTTTGCTTCTGCTACGGTCATTTCATCCAGGTAAACAACGTCAGGCTTATTGTAATTCAGAGCAACTTTTTCAACTGCTGTGCTGATCACAAACAGGTCGGCCTCAATTTTGGATGCCAGAAGTGAGGAGCTGAAGTCTTTGTCAATCACAGCTTCAACACCTTTGATCATGCCAGCCTCATCTTCGACAACGGGAATCCCACCGCCGCCGACACCAACCACTGTCTTGCCAGCATTGATCAGGGTTTCGATCACATTGGCTTCAACAATACGTGTGGGGATGGGTGAAGGCACCACGCGCCGAAAACCTCGACCAGCATCTTCCACAACAACCCAACCTTCATTTTCAGTACGATGAGTAGCTTCATCTTCGTCCATAAAGGAACCAATCGGTTTAGAGGGGTTCTGAAAAGCTGGATCATTTCGATCAACGACCGTTTGGGTCACAACCGTCGCAGCATCTTTATTGATCCCACGTCGTTTGAATTCATTTTGTAAAGAGTTTTGGAACATGTAACCAATGGCACCCTGCGTATCGGCGCCACAATAATCCAATGGGATTTCATGCAACTCATCCCGTGCAATCTCTGAACGTCTTAAGATGAAACCTACCTGGGGACCATTACCATGGGTAATCACAACGTCCCAACCTTTTTCAATCATATCGACGATATGTTTGATCGTATCACTGGCACACTCAAATTGGTCTTGAACCGTTTGATGAGCCTTATCTTTGATTAACGCGTTACCGCCAACGGCAACAACTGCAATTCCTTTTCTTTCCATTGGTTTAATTCTCCTGTTTACTATAAAATTGACTCATTGCAACATGCTTGAGTCTATGACATCGTCAAAGCCATGACGGCTTTTTGTGCGTGCAGGCGGTTCTCTGCCTCGTCAAACACAACGGAATGGCGACCATCAATCACACCATCGGTCACTTCGATATTGCGGTCAGCCGGCAGGGGATGCATGTAAATGGCATCATCCTTTGCCAGGGCCATCTTACGCTCATCGGTAATCCAGCTCTCATACTTTTGAGTGACCTTCTTGATTTCCTCAGGATCACTGAGTTGGACCAATGGACCCCAGGATTTAGCATAAACGATATCCGCATCTTTGAAGCCATCTTCCATGCTGTTGACAACATCAAACCCGGTATTGTATTTGCGGGCTTGTTCACGGGCCTGGTCCATGATCTCAGGCATCAACTCAAACTCCGGCGGGTGCGCCAGGGTGACATCCAGCCCAAAGCGGGGCATTTGCAGGATCAAAGATTGGGGAACTGAAATGGGTTTAGCATAAGAAGCAGCATAAGCCCATGAAACAACAATCTTTTTACCACGCAGGTTGCGCCCTTTTTTCTCCCAGATGGTCATCAGATCTGCCAGGCATTGGTGGGGATGGTAGTAATCACATTGCATGTTCAAAATCGGCACTCGGGAAGCACTTGCTACCAGGTTGAGATAACGGTTGCCGATGCCCCAATCACAATGACGAATGGCTAAGCCATCAAAATAACGACCGAGAATGTCGCCAATTTCTTTCTCGGTATCGCCATGGGAGATCTGGGTGCTCTTTGATTCGATAAATGCGCCATGTCCGCCTAACTGAGCGATGCCAGCCTCGAAGCTGCAGCGGGTGCGGGTGCTGGAGAAGAAGAACAACATACCCAGTACTTTATCACGCAGGTAAGCATGGGGCAGATTGAGGGCTCGCTTCTTTTTGAGATCAAAAGCGACATCTAATACAGTTTCAACTTCCTCTTTGCTAAAGTCAAGATCGCTGATGAAATCGCGACCACGAAAATTGGTGATCATTTAATTACTCCTTTTAATGTGGTGTGTGCCATGGTTAAGTGTTCTGAAAGTTCCTACCTGGCACACACCCAGTGTTATTAGTTTGTGTTACAGATTTATTCCATTACGCCTAAAACAAGGGCCAAGAGCGCCATGCGCATCACAACACCATTGAAGGCTTCCTGCCAATAGCGGGACCACTTGGTGATATCGACATCGGGAGGAATCTCATCCATACGGGGCAGTGAGTGCAGCAGGATCGCGTCTGACTTGGCTTTGGTGGCGAGCAGCTCACGGGTGATTTTATAGTTAGCGGGGGTCAGGCCGACGTCACCCTCACGCTCATCACGTGACTTGGTGTAATCGGGCTGAACAACCGGCTCTACCAGGATAACATCGGCATCGGCAATCGCCTGCTCAACATGCTCTGCTTCTGTATAATCCAGGCTGTACTGATCAAGCTCTGCTTTGAATTCCTCTGTCAGGGACATATCAGGTGGTGAAACAAAAGTCACCGGGCAGTCGAACTGGGTCAGACCATGTGCAAGCGAGTGCATTGTGCGCATCCGCATATCACCAACAGCCAACCAGCGCAGACCATCCATGCGGCCTTTTTCTCGCATGACCGTGTAGAAATCAGTCAGGATTTGGGTGGGGTGCTCGCCCCAGCCATCACCACCGTTGATAATCGGAATGCTGGCCCATTTGGCTGCCTCATGGGGGGCACCTTGTTGGAAGTGGCGCATAACAACCACATCACCATAAAACTCGAGCATTTTGATGGTGTCTTTGATTGTTTCCTGATAAAAATCACCAGCTCGGGTCATCTTGGCATCAGAAAAGCCGGTCACCTGACCGCCAAGACGCAGCATGGCAGCTTCGTGTGCTAACCGGGTGCGGGTGCTGGGCTGATAAAAAGCCGTCACCATTGTCTTGTCCTTCAGCAGATCTGAATTTTGTCGATTTCTGGCGATGGGTTCAAGTTCTTCAGCGATTTCGAAAACACGGAAAAACTCGTTACGTTCAAAATCTTTCAACGAAAGAATATCACGACCTAAAAAACTACGCATTGTACTGTACTCCTTTTGATATAATGGTTTTTTGATTAAAAATGGGGTGTTGGGTCATGGGTTCACACCACCGATTTTCCGAATAATATGCAGGCGAAAATATCCCGGTAAGAAATAACTGTGGGAAAAATCCATTGGTTCGCCATTTTCATTAAATAATAGTGCTTTCAGCAGCAGCAAAGTATCCCCCCGTTGAATATTCAGCGCTTTAGCCACATCCACCGGTGCATGGACAGCACTGATTTCTGTTTTGGAAGTAGCCAGTGGGGGTTCGCCAATGTGAATCAG
>SL_3KL_010_SEDDRAFT_10001599_pt1 | contig 20703 bp, 15 predicted proteins | sample SodLakKL_010_SED_2_FD_10381 | JGI IMG/M metagenome (IMG submission 10381) | reverse complement strand
AATCAAAACGGTCACCTGAATCGATTGATCACACAAGGCCGCTGAAAGAACACACGCCTATACCTTTTCCAACCGTTCCGCAAGCCACATCTTGATAACCGGCTGCCGCGATACTTCTAATCGTTTTGCTTTTCTGTCAATAAGATTCATCTCCTTACTGTTTGTAAAAATTACCCGTACTTTTATGCGGATCACTTAAACGTCTGTCAAAGATTAAAAATTTACGGCTTAACACATTGTCATTTACCCTAAACGATTTCGATTACCACCTCCCTGAAGAGCTCATTGCCCAGAAACCGGCAGAACCGAGGGATCATTCACGGCTTCTGGTTTATAACCGTGAAACAGGGGAGATCCGAGACGACTTTTTCTACAATATCGGCAACCACCTGCCCGAAGGCACATCTCTCGTGGTGAACAACAGTAAGGTGGAAAAATGCCGGCTGCTGTTCAATGAGGGGAGAGTTGAGGTGTTTGTTACCAAAGCGGTGAATGACCGGGTTGTAGAGGCGATGGTTCGGCCGGGAAAAAGGTTTAAGGTGGGTAAAGAAACAGAGCTGGCTGACGGGGTTACCGCCAAAACAGTGCATATTGCTGAAGATGGTATCCGAACCATTGAACTGAGCCACCCACTGCACGATCCAAAGCTTGAGCCCCATAAATACACCCCCTTCCCGCCCTATATAGAAAGGGATGAATCACTGTCCGACCGGTATCAAACCGTCTTTGCCAAAGATTTGGGCAGTAAGGCGGCGCCCACGGCGGGACTCCATTTTACACCGGAACTGCTTCAGAAACTTGAAAACCGGGGGATTCAAAAGAAAGAGGTAACACTGCACGTTGGGTTGGGAACATTCGCTCCTGTTAAAACAGATAAGATCGAAGAGCATATCATGCACAGCGAGTGGTTCCAAATTACCGGAGAGCAGGCAGAAGCCCTGAACAACTCGAAGAGCATTACGGCGGTGGGCACCACCTGTGTGCGTGTATTGGAATCGGCACCTAAAGTGAAGGGGGAATTTCAGGCCTCATCGGGTGAGACGGATATCTTTATCATGCCGGGGTATACATTCAGATCCGTAGATCATCTGATTACCAATTTTCATCTTCCAAAGAGTACACTGCTGATGCTAATCTCTGCATTTGCCGGATTTGATGAGGTAAAGAAAATCTATGAGCATGCAATTGCCCAAAAATACCGCTTTTACTCGTTTGGAGATGCGATGTTGATTTTATAGTACGTTTTCTCAATGCCATGGAGCTCTGAATATTTCAGAGGTGCCCATATTTACGAAGTAGATACTGCTTTTTTCTTCATCAAGGTCAAACATTGATACGCGTTCCATCGTGTCGTTTTCGTAGTGGATGATGGTTTTATTCCGGAGGTTCCGGTCAAGAGAAAGGACGGTTACCGGATGATCGGCCGGTGTGTTTAAAAGTAATGCCACACCATTCTCTGTTGTTGCCATGCTATTGATGTAGGAAAAGAATATGAAAAAACCCTGTTCGAGTGCAAGCCGGCTTTGTTTAAAAAACTCTTGTTTACTCTCTTCCATAACCGGCAGATCCAGCATAATTTCGGCTTGCAGGTTTCCTTCTGTATCATAGGCCTGCAGTTTACCAACAGCTGTATGAAACAGGTAAACACGGTCATATCCGGCAGCAATGGTTACCCTGCCCAACATATTATCGGGCAGGCTGCCGCGCTCTATAGATTGTCGGATTATTCCAGGGTCAAAGTCTGTTTCCTGAATGTCAGCTTCACCGAAAGCAAACCGGATATCGCTGGTTTTATCAACCTGTTTTACCAGTTTCCCATCCTTGCCGTTTACAGGGATATAGAACCGCCCGGGCGAAGACATGGTCAGGCCGGGGGCAAAATCTTCCCGTTCAATGGATTCTTCTTTTAAAAAGGTGCCCTCAAGGCCGAAATGAAGAAACTTTGCCCCGCGCTGGTCAAACAGGATGATCTCTTCATCAAACACCCAAAAACCTGCCGCCCCCTGAAATTCACCGGGCCCTTGTCCCTCATTGCCAAATTTAAGCTGTTGATTTCCTTCATCATCGTAATAAAGAATTTTCTGAATCCCGAAATCATAAATGTAAAACCCGCTTCCGGCTGTTCTGATAATAGAAGGATTTGCGATATCAGGGTCAGTTTCAGCCGAGACCACTAGTTCGGCCTGATCAATGGTAAGTATGGTGATTTTTGTTTCGTCCCCGTTTTTACCGCAGGAGTACAAGAAGAGCAAGATGAATAAAATGGGTATGAGGTAGTTGGCCATGGAAATATTTTTACTATAGGATTAGTAGAAATATAACCACCACCCGGTGCTGTTGCAAATGTCGCAAAATCAGGCAGAATCTTTATCCTCATACTGCCCTTTATATGCAGTGGTAATCTTCTGGTTCATGTGACGTTTATAGTTATCAAACTCATAGCGGCGCACGGTAAATTCTGAGTGGAAATTACCATCGTTGCAGTCTACATGCAGGCGGTTAGGGTCGTCGGTTTCAGTAATTATTACCTGGATATTACCCAGCTTGTAAGATTCTACTTCCTTGCTCATCGGTAGCTTTTTGTGATTTGTCTAAATACGATTGGCAAGATACATCTTTTGTATTTAATGATTTGAATGTGGATTTTATAGAAATCCATAAACCTATTAAAACATTCCATCAATGAAACTAACTGTTTATTTATTAGCCCTGATCTTATTTACTATATCTTGTGCGGGCGAAGATGATACCGATCTTACTCCCGATCTTCCGGCTGAAACGGCCCACGAACAATTCTATTCAAATCTTTTTTCCCTATGTGGTGAAACCTTTACCGGGGAAGCTACATATCCCGATGATGCGGATCATCAGCTTGTAGATACTGAACTGAATGTGAACATATCTACATGTACACCGGAAAGAATCGAGGTTATGCTGTTCAGAGACGGCGATACCTGGCATGCTACGTGGATCCTGGAAAACCGTGAAGAAGGCCTGCACCTGTACCACGATCACATTGGCGATAAAGAGTACCCCGAAGGCGAAGAGCCGTCAACCGGTTATGGCGGATATGCAAGCGATGAGGGAACAGCTACACGCCAATATTTTCCGGCCGATGACTATACCGAAGAGATCCTGCCGGAGGCAGCCACCAATGTGTGGATGATTGAGATGGATCTCGAAAACGGCACTCTTGTTTACTACCTTGAAAGGCATGGTGAGCCCCGGTTCAGAGCAGAATTATCGATGAACTGATATAGGGTTATACTTTTAAACAGCTTGAAAAGGAGAATCCCGGAAAACGGGTTTCTCCTTTTTTTAAAGGATCATGGAAACATATTTAATTCAAGTAAGAAACAATACGTCTTTATACGTGAAGCTTTTCTTTTCCATGCTTTTTCTCTTCATTTTGGCACGTGAAAACAGTGTTGCTCAAAATGGAATTGTTGAAATTGATGAGGAAGTTATATTCTATCATACATATGGCTATGAGCAGGGTGAGGAGTGGATAATTCCGGTGAGAGCGTACGTGATTGAAAGCCGTATTGGTATTGAGCGTATTATAACAGGGTTTTTTACAAGAAGAAGAGGGTTGAGTTCAGATGAAAGGGAAATATTCAGATCCAGAATTGCTGATTTTTTAGCGGATAGTGAATCGGGTGAGGAGGTGATTTTTGTTTTTGACAACGATCCAAATGAAGAAGAGTTCAGAATTTTAGACAGTGAAGGATACAGAGCTCAAACAGATTTGAATGGAGTAGTTGAAGGGTATATTAGCCTGCCGAAAGAAAGAGGGGAAGAGTTGCTGAGGGCTCAGGAATCAAAGAGTGGATGGTTAAAATTAAGAGCCGTTTCAGACGAACACACAGGAACTGGTTATATTCAGCTGATACCCTCAGAAGGACTATCGGTCATTTCAGATATTGATGATACGGTTAAGATTTCAGGCCTTCCGGTTGGGAGAAGCTTTGTGATTCGAAAAACGTTTTTTGAAGAGTTTGAAGCAGCTCCGCTTATGGCAAAACGCTATCAAAGGTGGGAAGACGCAGTATTTCATTATGTGTCAGGTGCGCCGTGGCAGCTATATCGTCCACTGTCAGAGTTTCTATTGAGCAGTGAACAGGGTTTTCCAAAAGGAACATTTCATATGAAATTTGTGCCAAAAAACCTGATCAGTATAAATACATGGAGTAGTTTGTCCGGGTTGGCTACCAATGAGAATATTACGCATGATCAGAAAATAGTGCAGATTAGCGCTATTTTTAATGATTTTCCCAAAAGAGAGTTTATTTTAGTGGGCGATTCGGGTGAACGTGATCCTGAAGTTTACCGGGAAATTTCAAATCGTTATCCGGATCAAATAAAAGAGATTATTATCCGTGATGTTATCAATGACAGGCAAATGAATCCTGAACGGCTCGAAGGAATGACAATTATCCCGGCCCCAACATTTATAGGAAAGGCCAATCAATCAGAAGGTCAATAATCCATTATTTTTATTAGATGAGATACTTTGTGCTGCTTGTTTTAATTTCTCTTTTTACTGTTGCCGGTGTTGATTTTTCTACAAAAAATGAGGCTTCAGACTACAGTGAAAACCGAAGACATATAACATTCTATAATACCTACGCCTATCTCGATGGCGAGGAGTGGGTAATACCGGCTCGCGTGTGGGTTCATAAACAGAGGCGCTGGCTGCAGAGCCTTACGTCATGGACCATACGAATAATGGGGGAGTACAACCCTGATCAGATGCAGATTTTCAGAAGGCGGATAACGGATATCCTAGCCGACAGCAAATGGCGCAGAACAGTCTCCTTTCGAATAGGGAATGATCCTGAAGAGAAGGTTTACCGGATGAAAGACCGGGATGGAATTGCGCTCAGAACGGACAGAAACGGCATTGTTGAGGGTAAGATTCGAATTCCGATCGAAGAGGCACAGCAATTTTTTGGTGATAATCAAACTGATGATACCGATGTAAAAGTATATGCGAATTCAAGACGTTATTCAGGGTCGGGGATTGTTCGGTTTATGCAACCCGAAGGCCTGTCGGTGATTTCTGACATTGATGATACTATCAAGATTACAGAAATTCCTGCAGGGGCAAGGATTGTGGTCAGAAATACATTCTTCAAAGAGTATATGCCCGCCCCCAGAATGGCAGAGATGTATGAAGAGTGGGAAGATGCATCATTCCACTATGTGTCGGGTTCTCCATGGCAGCTCTACAGACCGTTATCGGGGTTTTTGTTTAGTGAAAGAGCGGGTTTTCCTGTTGGAACATTTCACATGAAGAGTGCGCGAAAAAATGTTCTTACCATCAGCTCATGGCATGATTTGCGAGAGTTCATTACCAATGAAAATATAACCTTTGAGCAAAAAATCACCCAAATCACCCAAATCTTTGAACACTTTCCGGGCAGGCAATTTATTATGGTTGGCGATTCCGGCGAGCGCGACCCGGAGGTGTACAGGGCTATTCTGGAACAGTATCCCGAACAGGTAAAAGAGATCTATATAAGGGATGTGGTGAACGACCGGGAGCTAAGGCCCGAGCGATTGGAGGACATGACCATTATTCCCGCGCCAACGATTCTTCGGGGCATGACGGAGAAGTAGAAGAGTCGCATCAATTTCCGGAAGCACCGTACGAAGATTATGAAACAATTTGGGGAACTCAGGTTTAAAAACTACCCGCATGCCAGGTGATATTGTTTCGGGTTGGTTCCCACCCAAGAGAGATGCCTACATCAAAAGCGAGATTACTGAGCCTGAATCGTGATCGTATGCCAGCTCCGAAAACAGAACGGCTTCCCTCAATCAGATCAGGGTTATTTAAATCGCTTACCGTTTGAGTAAACAGTACCAGGTAGATATTAGACAGGTATGCGGGTATCAGTAAACCACCATCATCCGGATAGGTCAGCGGAATTGTATACCTGCTGTTTATGATTCCTACATTATTTGCACCCGGGAATGGATTTTCGGCAAAGGTGTCTGAAAAGAGTGATGCGGTATTGAAAACAGGAAAATCGGTCTGGGTAATCGCCTGTGCTGTAACCTGCAGCGATTGATTCCATTTCATAAATGGAGCAACATAAGTGGACACCCCGCCCCTGAACCCCTTTCGGTCAGTCAGATTGGCTTCTATCCTGAATTGATCGGTAATCACATCGAGCTGGGTGCTGTTGAGGCCGTATCGGCTTTCCGTAAAGAAGACCCAGCCGCTGTTGGGCTGTACATCGCGAATAAACTGGCGGAGCCGCACGTTTAGTACGGTTCTGAAACCCAAAGTGTGCCGTGTTCCAAATTCTGAAAAGGCTGTTGATGAATTTAACGGATCAAGAAAGCGAAGCTGGGAGATGAAATATTGAGGTTCGAGAAGAATTGACGAAAAACGGGCATTACTTTCAAGACGAATACGAACCGGTATTTTCAGTGAGGCTCCTCTCGACTGCTGCAAAAAGGTTCGAAGAAACTCGTCTCCATTTTGGGTTATTCTAAAGGTGGTTAGCGATGGGCGATTAAACATATCAAGCTGAAAACCCGGATAGAAACCTTTGTAACTATACTGTAATTCGGACCAAAACCGATCCAGGTAGTGTGTGGCTTCGAGCGAATATGCCCGGCTGTTCATCTGGTCTACACTCTCGATTGTGACGCCAACCCTGTCAAAACCCGTTTCCCTTTCATACATGGGCAGCCATATTCGCGGTTTGAGCCAGGAGAGACCTGTTGAATAGGGTTCAGGTGCCCATTCATTGGTGTCTATGTCACTATCCCGGTTCATTAGCGGGCGCTCAAGCCGTTCTGTAATTAAAGGTGACAGAGACCATGTATCACTATCGAGAGTTTTTCTGTATGCGTTCTCAAGGTCTAAAATCTTTAGAACCTGTTCATTCTCACGCTGATGGATATATGCAATACGCTCTCCATCGGGAGAGTAGGAAGCTTCAAAGGCGTTGTAAAGGCTCTGGGTGATTTGGGTTACCGAATTATTGCTTAAGTGATATTCATACACATTCATGGTTCCGCTATGATCGCTCACTAATAGCATTTTCTCACCGTTGGAATGCCAGTGTAAATCAAAGATCGAGCCTCCTTCAAAAACGATATCAGGGTCGCGTGTAAAAAGAGTGTCGATTTCTGATACATTTTCAAACCATACTCCCTGCACGCTTTTGATCCTGCCAATAACGGCTGTAACTCCGGGATGCATTGGGTTGGAAGAGATTTGAAAAACCGTTGAATCTTCAACTCTTGGAATGGTTCTGAGTATATCCCCGGTCTGCTCATCAACTTCTGCCAGTGCCTGGGCGTAGGCGTCGGTTTGCAGCGCATAAAGATCAGTGCCAATCATTTCGGGTGAGAAGAGCCGCAGGTTTTGGGTAATGCGGCGAGAGAGTGCGGAGGAGATCTCCAGGGAGTGAAGATCACCCCTGAAGAGATTGTCATAGAAACGATCTGGATGGTATCGGGAGAAGAACAGGCGTGAACGGTTTGGAGAAAGCGAATAGTAGAAATCCTCTGAGATCTGCACTTCCTTCAACAGGGAATATGACTCATCATCAAGGTCATGAACATAGAAACCGGTGGGCCGGTTACAGAAGCGTCCGTAAAAAAGAATGGTATTGTTGTCCAGCCAGAGCGGGCGGTTCATTCGTTTGCAGGTTGCCGAAAAAGGGATGGTTTCAGCGGCTGAATCTGTTTCATATTCAAGTCTGTTCAGGCGTTCCGCTTCTCTCTCTTTTACATCATTGCTGAAATCTCTATACAGGCTTTGCGGCCAATAGCCGGTACTGTTTCGCAATGCCGTTCCAAAACCGAGAAAGGGATATTTGTAGTGAAACTGAATGGCTTCTTTCATGGCATCTTCTCCATACTCCTCAAGCAGCCAGTTGGTCAGCTCATAACCGCCAATGTAGTGGCGGTTAAAAGGCACTGTAAAGTCGGATACCTGTACCAGCTGACCCATCGACCATTCATGGGGTGTATCGAGCAGAGCGTTAAATTGATTCACGAAAAAGGGGTGGTTGCCTCTTCCTGAATTAGGAATGGATCCATGGCTTTCATGCTCTACGGCAATCCCCTCCAGAACACCAAGCGGGGCGGCGGCGTGAACTGATCTTCTCACATCGGGAGAGAAGAGACCCAATACCCTGGTGAACGCGGGGGGATTTACGCTGAAATGCAGGGCATGAACCAGTTCGTGAGGCAGAACAGATTCAAGCCAGTCTCCCGATTGCGGGTTCAGGGTTTTGCCCTTGATTGGCGCCAGTTCAACCTCCGACCGAAAATTCATGGGTGCTACAAAGCCATTTGAGCGATCGTTTTCGGGATTCAGGATAAAGGGGAAGTTTTTGAGCTCACCACCCACAAGATCCCGGATGTCTGCATATTCGACCTCTAAAATAGAGAGCGCCCGTATCGCCTCTTGTTCATAGCGGGCGGGATAGATTACCCTGAAGTGTTCTGATCGAATCTCCATCCACTCCTGGTTCGGTACCCGATGTTGGGTTGAATAGAATTGAGCAAAAGCAGGTGAAGCCAGAAATAGCGACAGCAGGAGTAAAGCGATGGTTCGTAGCATAATAATTGAATTAAAATCGGATCATCCAGTAGATGTATATCAGTGCAAATATAGAGAGAAAAATGATACCGAAAATACTAAGCCAATAGAGCCAGGGTTTTGGCCGATATTCACCGGCAATTTCGGGTTGATGAATTAGCTTGTGATTCATAAAAGCCAGAACCGGTGCCGTTAAAAAAGAGAGTGTTGTGGCCAGGTCAATCAAAAACCGGAAGTGATCGCCCAGAAGGTAGAGTACAAGAAATGAACCCGCACTCACACCCACAAGAAGATACCGGTAAATCTGCTTATGCTTTGATAGTGTATCCGGCTTTATAACGTTAAGTATATGAGTTAGTACACGCGGATAGGTGTCGGTAACCGTAAGTGTAGTGCTGAACATGGTTGTAAAAGCACAGATTACGATGATTATGGCCGACCATTCTCCCAGTGTGAGAGTGTAGAGATTCACAAATTGGTTTGAAAACGCTGCGGCATTGGATGCGTATTCCTGTCCTGAGCCGTACATAATAAATGCACCAAGCGTTAAAAAACAGAGGGCGATAATGGCGGCCCCAATGTAACCGATATTGAAGTCGAACTGAACCTCACCCAGTTTAGGTTTGTATCCGGTTTGTTTCATTTTTTCAACCGTCCAGATCGAGTGCCATGCGGCTGCATCAATCGGGATAGGCATCCACCCCATCAGGGCGATCAAAAAAGCCACTCCGGAAACGGTCCACACCTCCGGCGCTATAAAGCCCGGATCAGGCTGATAACCGGTTACCGTGAAAGCAGCAATCATGGCAATAACAGTTGTAACTGCGAAAATCAGCATTAACGCCTTTATTGCAATGTCGAGAAATGAGTATTGATTTCGGATGAGCAGCAGAACACAGAAGAGTAAAACGATGGCACTCCACCAGACTACGGGAAGCTCAATACCGGTAAGATGGGTAACGAGGCTTCCTGTAACCACCGTAACTGCTGCATGTATGGCAAACATGGTGGAAATGGTGAAAATCACAAAGATCCAGAAAGCTGAACGATTCATTTTTGCGTACCCCTGAATCATGTTCATTCCGGTTGCAAGTGCATATCGCGGTCCAAATTCAAGAAACGGGTATTTAAAAATATTGGCTAAAATTACTGCCCAGGCAAGGGCAAATCCAAACTCGGCACCTGCGCGCGTCGATTGAACCAGGTGAGACACCCCGATTGCGGCTGCCGCCATGATGATGCCGGGGCCGATCGTCTTTTTTATGCCTTCAAGAGTTGAAACAACCATTAATTTATTTTAAAAGAGTATTGATTTTGGAATCATTATAGATAGATTTTTTTTATGTTTTTATATGGAGCACTATAATTATAACCCAGAATTAATGAGGTTAGGATGGTAAACGAAAAAAAGATCAGTGAACTGGTTAACAAGAATGGTAAAGATTTGATAACGATAACTTTGCCAACTCACATAAAAGGTGAAGAATCAAAACAAGATCCGATTCGATTTAAAAATTTGCTCACAAAAGCAGCTGAAACTCTCAAGAAGCGTGGAAAGAAGGAGAGTGAAATTGACACAATCCTTCAGCCGGCTAGAGATTTGCTCGAAAAGCCAATCTTTTGGTCTCACTCAGACCGGAGTCTGGCGGTTTACTTAAACGGAGAGGAATTTGAGTATTTCAAACTCCCCTACGATAATGAAGAACAGGTTTATATAAATGACCATTTTCTGATTACACCACTGTTGCCAATGATGAGCATGGATGGCACGTTTTGTGTTTTGGCTGTAAGCAGACAGGGTGCGAAGCTTTTGCGATGCACAAGAAATGAAGTAGAAGATATTACACCTGAAGGAGTATCGGTGTCTGTTGCAGATTATCTCGAAGTTGACCCTGAAAAGCAGCTGCAGTTTCACAGCGGTTCTCAGCGGCAGGATGCGGTCTTTTTTGGGCATAATGCCAATGAAGAGGACAAAATGATCGTTGTTGAGCAGTTTTTTCGAGAGTTTGAAAAAGGCATAACCAAAGTAATGAACAGGAAAAACGACCCTCTTGTTATGGTTGGCCTTAAAGATAACGTGGTGCTTTACAGAAAGATTAACAACTATGGCCGTCTGCTGGATGATGTGGTTCTTCTCAATCCCGATGAAATGTCAGATCAGGACCTGAAGAATAAAGGATGGGAAATCATAAAAAAGCATTTTCTGAAAGACATGTACCACTCTCTGGAAAAATTCTCAGAAAAAGGAGATGGCAGGGTTTCAAATAACCTGAGCGAAATTGCGGAGGCGACTGTGATGGGTCGATCGCAAACGGTGTTTATTTCTAAAGATGAACAAAAGTGGGGTTTTTATGACACTGAAAACCAAACGGTTCAGTATAGCAGCAGTCCAAAAAACGGTGACGTTGAACTATTGAACTGGTTGTCTATTACAGCATATAAAACCGGAAGCAAAGTCTATATTCTTCCCAAAGAGGAGATGCCTATGCGATCGATGGTTGCTGCTGAATATCGCTTCTAAAGCTAATTAAGGAGTGTCCCTCCGCCGGCAGGCGGAGGGCAATGGGGGATGAAAAGTAGCGGTTTCGAAGTCAAATAATGAATATTTGAGTCAAATCAACACTCAGAGGCCCCCCTTGTCACTCCGTGGAGTGCTATAGCCCTCCCTGCGTAGTGTTCTCTACGGGAAAAGGGGGCTTATGAGAGCCATCGTTCCTATTCGCATCATAGGGATTTCAATGGAAAACTCACGTTATTTAGAATAGTACAAGCCCCTTTCAAGGCTCAGGGCACAAGGAGCACCCCGAGGCCGGATTTGTATCAGCGTTCAGATGTCATTCAGGGTTGTAAACCTCGTTATAGAGAGATGGCTCTAACGGGGTAAACATCTTTCATTTTCGTTAATCGTTTTGGAGAGTTGTGATTCGAAATATAAAAAGTTGTATACGTGTGGATATCCATTTCACAGAAAGGGCAGAATTGATTACTATAATGATCCGTTAAGAACTCAATTTGACTATCAATTTAACCATCGTATAAATGAGATCTACGTTACTTACTGCTCTGTTATTTGTGATTTCTCCAGTATTACTCTTTTCGCAGGTTCAGCTCGATTACTATCTGCCGGATGATGTATCCTATAATTCAGACATTCCTAAACCGGCTGAAATAATCGGCCATGAGGTAGGGGAGTGGCACATTACACACGACAAGCTGGTGTACTATATGCAGGCGCTAGCCGAAGCCTCCGACCGGGTAACCATCCAGGAGTATGCACGTACGCATGAAAACAGGCCATTGCTTCTTTTGGCGATCACTTCCCCGGAGAACCACTCATCCATCGAGCGGATCAAAGAGAATCACAGGCTGCTTCGAGATCCCGACCGTTCAGGCAATCTCGACATAGAAACCATGCCCGTGATTGTGAATTTAGGCTATAGTGTGCACGGTAATGAGCCGAGCGGTTCAAATGCGTCGATGTTATCAGCTTATCACTATGCGGCTGCAGAAAGTGATGAGATGGATGAGTTGCTCAACAACACGATTATCTTAATAGATCCATCCCTAAACCCGGATGGATTGCAGCGGTTTTCTACGTGGGTGAATATGCACAAGAGCCACACCGTGAACCCGGACCCGGCCGACAGGGAGTACAGCGAAGTTTGGCCAAACGGACGCACCAATCACTACTGGTTTGATCTGAACCGCGACTGGATGCCGGTTGTTCATCCCGAAAGCCGGGGCAGAATTAACATGTTTCATGAGTGGAGACCGCATGTAATAACAGATCATCACGAGATGGGAACCAATGCCACCTATTTCTTTCAGCCGGGCGTTCCCTCCAGAACTCATCCGCTTACGCCCCAGCGAAACCAGGACTTGACAGCCGCTATAGCAGAGTTTCACGCCGATATTCTGGATGAAAACCAGGTACTTTACTACACCAAAGAGCGGTTTGATGACTTCTACTATGGGAAGGGTTCCACGTATCCGGATATTTTTGGTTCAATTGGCATCCTATTTGAGCAGGCCAGCTCCCGTGGTCATGCCCAGGAGAGTATTCATGGGGTAATTGAATTCCCATATACAGTTAAAAATCAGTTTTTAACCTCTCTTTCAACGGTTGAAGGGGCGAATGCACTGCGATCGGAGTTGCATAACAACATGCGTGAACACTACAGGGAGGTGCGAAGTGAGGCATCACGAAGCAATGTTAAAGCCATTGTTATTGGCGACAGATATGATCGTGGAAAGAACTTTCATTTCGCCGACCTGATGAGCCATCACAATGTTGAGCTATATGAACTTGCCAGAGACTTTGAAGTGGACGGAAAAGAGTTTATGCGAGGCCACGCTCTGGTAATACCCATGGAACAGGCTGAGTATAAATTTATCGAGGCTATGTTTGAGCAGAGAACGGAGTTTACCGACAGTATTTTTTATGATGTTTCGACCTGGACACTTCCCCACGCATTTAATCTGCCCTATGCAGAACTATCTCAGCGGCAGTTTAATCAAAACCTGTTAGGCGAAAGGGTTACCGACCCTGTTCTGTCGGGTGGGGAGATCGTGGGTGGAAGAAGCCAGTATGCCTATGCCTTCGAGTGGGATGAATATTACGCTCCAAGAACGCTGTACCGGCTGCAGAAAATGGGTGTTCGCACAAAAGTTTCGGGTGCTCCATTTCAGACAATTACAGCCAGAGGAGCAAAAACATTTAACTACGGCACCATACTTGTCGCGCTTGGAACCCAGGATGTAGATGATGTTGAGATTTATCGCACGCTGCAAACGGCGGCTGAAGAGGATGGTGTAACAATCTATAATCTGAGCAGGGGCTTATCTACCTCAGGCATCGATTTGGGCAGCCCTACCATGAATAACCTTACCAAGCCATCTGTAGCAATTTTGGCAGGCAGAGGAGTAAGTAATCTTGAAGTAGGTGAAATTTGGCATCAATTCGATCAGCGTTACCGTATTCCAATTACCATCCTCGACAAGGAGAGAGTGGCCGGTGCCGACCTGTCGCGATACAATACATTGGTAATGGTAAACGGTAATTACGGGGATCTGACAGACAGGGCTAAAAACGACCTGAAGCAGTGGGTTCGCAACGGAGGCACGTTAATCACTCAGCGTAACGCCGTTAACTGGGCACAAAGAGAAGGCTTCTTCAGTTTGGATTCAGTAGAGCGAGAAGATACTGAGCCCCGCCGGATTCCATACGAAGATCTTCAGAATGCCCGGGGCGCACAGGTTATTGGAGGTTCTATCTTCAGCGGCCGGCTCGATGTAACCAATCCCCTGGGTTTTGGATATCGAAATGAAAATATGCACGTGTTCCGAAACAGCACTAATTTTTTCGAGATAACAAATAATCCGGTTGCCACACCGCTCTATCTTAGTGAGAACCCGCTTGTAAGCGGCTATATCTCAAGCGAAAACCTGGAGGTTATCGGGAATACCGTCTCAATCGCGGTGAGCGGTTACGGAAGCGGGACGGTGATCAGCTTTGTTGACAACCCCAACTTCCGCGCATTCTGGTATGGTACAAACAAGCTATTTGCCAATGCGGTGTTTTTCGGGGATACGATAAGTGGCGCTGCGAAAAATTAAACCGAAGTCACCGGTTCCCCGGTCAAGCTGACCGGGGTACGGGTTAGGCTGACGGGGGTGCTTAATCTACTCTCCATCCGCGGGTGTTCATCTCCAGGCGATAGACCCTGTCGGGTGCGGTGATATAGAGATGGTCAAGGTCATCACCTCCCCAGGCCAGGTTTGTGATCTGATGCTCAAATTGTAACTGTTGAATCTGTATTCCATTTTCATCAAACACGATAAATCCATTTGGACCGGTGGTGTAGAGACGGCCTTCACTATCTGTAACCATGCCATCGGCACCGCCAAGTTCTCCCATGGCGCCAACATTGGTAAATGGCCTGGCATTTTCAACATCACCGTTATCCAGCACATCAAATTTAATTATCTGTCCGGTTTCTGAATCATTGACGTAGAGGTAGTTTTCATCGGGCGAAAAAACGATTCCGTTGGGAAGGGCAAACTCATCATAGATCAACGTTAGGCTGCCATCAAGGTTAATTCGGTAAACTCCGCTGAAGTCGAGTTCACGGTTTTCCCCAGATACTCCAAATGGCGGATCAGTGAAATAGATGAGCCCATCGGAGCGTACGGCAATGTCGTTCGGGCTATTTAGGCGTTTGCCCTCATAGGATTCAACAATAGGAATCAGTTCGAGATTCTCTCCCACTTCTGAAACCCGTCCGGCGTGCTGTGCAAGCAGCAGGGTGCCATCAGGCTTTGCCTTAATACCGTTTGAGTTACCGCTGGGTTCAATATAGATCTCCGATTCACTGCTTCCGGGAGTCCATTTATAAATAATATTTGCCGGAATGTCGCTAAAAAGAAGAAACCCGTCAGGATGCCAATAGGGCCCTTCAGTGAACCGGAATCCATCCGTTACAATTTCCGGTTCACCCGCTACCGGTTCCGGCTGGTCTGTACAGGAGTAGAAAAAGGTGGAAATTGCAAAAAGCATACACAGCAGGATAATAAACTGATGGATTGGTTTCATGGTGAGGTTTTTTAGTTAATTGAATTTATAAAGGTGTAAAGTGGTGAATTCTATTTAAATAGAAAAATTGCTGGTTAAAGAATTTCAGGCGAGGTAAGTAATTTAGCTTTAGTCCCTCAATTCAGCTTGTGCTTCCAGGATCAAAAAACCGAATTGCAGGAGCAGCCGCTCAGCCCGTGATAACTGATTCATTTCTTCAATAATTGCACCGGCAAGTACCGGTTCGTCCGTAATGAGGCCATCCGCTCCTCTTTCAATAGCGCCAATCATCTCTTCGGCACGGTTTACCGTCCAGGCATATATCGGCCGGCCCCTTTCCGAATAGTCAGAGATAAGTTGCGGGGTGATGTTTTGATGAAAGATCGCCAAAAAATCAACAGGCAGACGGCCAAGGTCACCGGCGGCAGCGGCAGAGGTATATCCCATGGCAACATAGGGAGCAATCTCTTTAACCTGTTGTACAGCTGCCATGGAGAGCGACATAAACAAAACCTGGTCTTCCATCTGATTTTCTCTTACAACCCTTATTGTCTCTTCGGCGAGTTCGGGATAGAAACCATAATATTTCAGCTCAATTAGCAGTTTGATCTGATCTCTTGATCCACTCAGGTATTGTTGAAGCGTTGGAATACCAATCTTGTCTTCCGGCAGATCCTGGTCTGTAATCAATAAAAGATCAGAGATATCATCATAGGTTACATCTCTAATTCGCCGTGGATCACCTGCAACACGCATTAGGTCGGCATCATGCAGAACCACCACGGTTCCATCGGCCGTCATTTGAACATCAATCTCAGCCATGTCGGCACCCACGGTGATTGAGTTCTCAAGAGCCGCTATACTGTTTTCAGGTGCGCCAAGGGCATTTGCCCGATGGGCAATATTCAAAACCTGTCTCTCANCNATGGTAGTGTCGACAATAAAATAGCTGACCGTTAAACCACCCATAACTATGATGAGGATAAGTGAGATTGCACGTGCCGGTTTGGTCCACCATGNAAGTATCCCCATCGTTTTTTTTGTTAAACGCCACAAACCCGGGATCTCCTGTTCAAGAGTGGGACGGGAGTAGCTGTAATAGAATTTTGTGATGATTACGGATATCATCGAAAAGCCAAAAAATGAGATTACCGCACCAATACCGAGTGAGAGAAAGAGATAGTTACCGGTGATAAATACGATAAGGCGAAGTGAATCAAACGCTGAATGAGCCCAGTCTGTAATTATAAAGAAGATATAGATCAGCAAAGCATCCACAAGTAGTCGCAAGGCAACCCAAAAGAGCACAGCCATAACTACAGCTTTGATCAGCTGAAGTGTTTTGGACATGGGGGCTTCCCAAACCTCCCTGAGTGCCTCGAAAAGGGTCTTTTTTCCGTCAAGGTAGGCAGGGAGTGCCGGCAGCGCACAAGCAGCTACAAAAACTGCAAAAAGGAACCATGCCCCACCCCATATTGAACCCCAGGTGAGGGCACTATACCATTCGGGAGGAGTGGTGAGAATGTAGTAGTTAATGTCGAATTCAGCAAGCCAGACCAGGTATATGATACCCAGGCCGATAAAGAGAGGTATCAAAAGGAGAATAGCGCCAAAAATGGTTATCACACAGAGTTTTATAAGTATGGGTATTCTTGCGGCGATATGCAGAGAGGTATCCTTTACAGATACACTGCGTCCCAATAGGAAATCGGTTACAATCTGAAACAGGCCGGCATAGCGAATAACCAATCCTGTAAGTGTTATTAATAGAACCAGAAAGAGGTAACTGAAGCCCGACGGCGAGAAAAACCAGGTGTAGAGCTCTTCGTTGCCTACAATAAGCCTGTCGCCGCGAAAAATGCCCCAGTTGAGTGTGGCTACCAGTACAGGTGCCAAAAGAGCAGTGAAAACAGCATATACCAAAAGGGTCCAGCCGGCCATCGGCTTCCAGAGTAACACCACGGATCTCCAGGAGGAGCGAAAAAGCGGATTGAAAAGAATATTGGTGGTTCTCTTTAGCATAGAATTCACGGATGTTTCAAATTCAAATAGTAAGTACCTTTTTCAGTTAATGAAAAAAAGAAAGCCAATGAAAAAGAAAAGCATAAAACGCCTGCAAATAAAGTCGGCTGAACTTCATATTGAGTCAGTAAAACGCCATATTTTTCTATGTGCAGATCAGACCAATCCAAAGTGCTGCCAATATGATGCGGGGCTGGAGTCGTGGCACTATTTGAAAAACAGGTTGAGGGAGCTTAACCTGGATGGAGAGCGCGGGGTCTATCGGACAAAGGCAAACTGCCTGAGGGTGTGCAAGCGTGGCCCCATCGCTGTAGTCTACCCCGAAGGTACTTGGTATCACTCATGTACGCCGGAGGTGCTTGAGCGGATTATCCGGGAGCACCTGATTGGCGGGGAACCTGTGGATGAGTATCTTTTTGCAGAGAATGAACTTGGAGTTACAGAGTCAGATTAATTCTTTTTCAAAAACGGCAGGATATACTACTTATAAATAGAGCTAATACACAATAGGATCAAAAAATGCTGAGATGATAAAGCGAATTAAAGAGCTTGAGAACAGGTCCCGTAATCTGGAGCCGGATACAGAGGAGTGGCAATCTATGAAAAAAGCCACCGATGCGTATGCCGGACGATTTCTGGATTCATTGCCCCTTCAAAAAGCCTATACACGTTTTGACAGTTCTGTGGATGAACTGCTGAATGAGGAGATTGGCGAAGAGCCGGGCAAAATTTCGGAGCTGATTCGCACGGTTGAAAACCGGGTAATACCGCCGGGGTTAAATCCTGCATCGGCCGGACATCTGGGTTACATACCCGGGGGCGGATTGCCCGCAAGTGCGCTGGCCGACTACCTCGCTGCAGTCACCAATCCGTATGCGGGTGTCTATTTTTCATCCCCGGGAGCGGTTTTGATTGAGAAGCAGATGATTCAGTGGATGGCGAAACTGGTGGGCTACCCGCCATCGGCGGGCGGATATCTATCATCAGGAGGCAGCCTGGCAAACCTGACCGCCATTGTAACCGCGCGTGAAGCGCACAAAATCAAACCGGCCGGTATTGAGAATAGCGTCGTTTACCTGAGCGGACAAACCCACCACTGTGTAGACCGCGCCCTGAACATAGCAGGAATGGGGGAGTGTGTGAGGCGCTATGTGCCGATGGATAAGCAATTCCGGATGGAAACCGGCGAGTTGAAAGTGATGATTGAAGCTGATCTTGAACAGGGTTTAAAGCCCTGGATGGTGGTTGCCTCAGCCGGAACAACTGATGCGGGTGCTGTGGATTCACTTGATGAAATTGCAGAAATAACATCAAAACATAACATCTGGTTTCATGTGGACGCTGCCTATGGTGGATTCTTTCTGATAACGGATGAAGGGAAGAAAATGATGAAAGGAATTGAAAAATCTGATTCAGCGGTGCTCGATCCACACAAAGGACTGTTTATTCCCTACGGGCTTGGCGCACTTATTGTGCGCGACCAACAGTTATTGGTAGAAGCGCACACCTATCAGGCCGACTATATGCAGGACACTAAAACAGTAAATCATATCCATTCGCCGGCTGATCTCTCTCCGGAATTGAGCAAGCATTTCAGATCGCTGCGAATGTGGCTGCCGCTGAAGCTTCACGGAGTGGGTTCATTCAGGGCAGCACTTGAAGAAAAAATGCTGCTGGCCAGGTATGCATGGCAAAAGATCAGCGAAATGGATGGCTTTGAAACCGGCCCCGCCCCGCAGCTATCGGTTTTTATGTTTCGATATAATCCGGGGCACGGAGATGTAGATGCGATGAATCGTGAAATTCACAGGCTGATTACCGATGATGGCCGCATCTTCTTCTCAACCACGAAGTACAAGGGAAACTTCATGCTTCGCCTGGCAGTGCTCTCTTTTCGCACTCATCTCGATACTATCGAAAAAGCACTTCAGCTGATTAAAGAGAAGGCGGAACAGGTAAACGCTTAATATCTCTTTTCATTAATGAGGGGTTCCGGGGGAAAACTTTTATTGTAAAAGTTTTAGTACTATTTTGTCCTATATAGAAAAGAAGCTCTTTCTCCATTATGAAAATTAAGAACAATTTTTGGCGCTGGAGGACTTTGGAGTAAAAATGAAACATAAAATTCATCAATATGGACAATCAGGAACACAACTATACAATAAACATTAATTGGAAAGAGGGACGAATCGGGACAATGAAATCTCCTGAACTGAATGAGGAGGTAGAAGTGGCCACCCCACCTCAATTTCCGGGAGGAGTAGAGGGCATTTGGTCACCCGAGCACCTTTTTGTGGCCGCAGTGAGCAGCTGTTTAATGACCACATTTATTGCCATTGCAGAGTATTCCAAACTGGAGTATGAATCCCTGGAAATTCAATCAACCGGAAAGCTTGCAAAAATTGAAGGCAAGTTTATGATGACCGAAGTGGTGCTTAAGCCAAAACTTGTAATCAAAGATGAAAAGAGTGTTGAAAAAGCCGAACGTATTCTGCATAAAGCTGAAGCAGCCTGTCTGATTTCAAGGTCGATAAAATCTACGGTAACCCTTCAAACGGATGTTCAGGTGTTGGCCCCGGCTGAAGGATAAAACGCCTGTTGAAAAAGAGTTCCAATTAAAGCAGCGTTAATATCTCCTCCGCGTGTGATTCTGGTTAACCAAAAAGACAAGCGGGAGGAGATTAAAACTATTCTACATTTAACAGACTTCAGGCTTCTGCCATCTCAGTTTCAAATAAAATGGCAAGCCTTAGTCTCTGTTCATCAACTGTGGCTCGGAGCGAGTGCAGGTTTTCTCCGGGATAGGCATCGCTGCTTGCAATCTCAAGACAGACATCCATTCCGGTTTCCAGGTTATTTCTCATGCGCCGAAGTTTTTTCCACTCAGCATCACCGGGCTGAACCTGCACAGCCAGTTCACTCAGGTAATCCACATACATGGTCAATTCTTTGGCGAACATGTGGGGACGCTCTTCGGGTACCAGTGATTCCCTACGCCCATAAATATGATCAACCATTTCGTCCAATGAATACTCCCGATTGAACCAGGCAATATTTGGTCCGGGACAGATGGCCTGCCGGCCATAAGAAGGCTTCATAATTCCCAACCGAATTAAAGAACCTGTTCCAAGGTTGGTACAGAGACAGGTTTTCTCCATCACCCTGTTTTTCTGCAGCTCCTTCTCTTCTGCGGAAAGATCGCTGTCATGAATTGAATTGATCTTCAATAGCTGGTACTGAGAAGAAGCAGTACAAATCGGATTTTCGGTGAATTCGGTATTGGATACCAGGTAGCCTTTCGGACATTTCGAGCCGGGTTTGCCCTTCCCGATTAGTTCCCGAGTGTGAATAGCTGATCCTGACTCTCGGATATTATTAAAAGGAACGCCAAGCGGAGATACATTACTCAGGTAGAGATCTTTTTCGGCAGCATTGGCCAGAAGCTTGGATGTAAAATCATCCACACAGGTGGCTTCAGGAACGAGCAGAAACGGGCTTCCCCATCCGGCAGCATCCATTCCAAAATCCTCAAGCAGAC
>SL_3KL_010_SEDDRAFT_10001598_pt1 | contig 20705 bp, 14 predicted proteins | sample SodLakKL_010_SED_2_FD_10381 | JGI IMG/M metagenome (IMG submission 10381) | reverse complement strand
CGAGGTGACCAACAGGGCCAGCCCGATCACCCCGATCGCCAGTGCCGGGTTGGCGAGCAGGTCCGGCCGGAGCAACAGGACCAAGCCCAGCCCCAGCATCATCATGCCGGAAAGCAGCTTGAGCAGCCGGCCCTCGTGCTCCTGCAGCTTCCGGCTGCCCAGGGTGAACGCGAACAGCGCAACGATGATCAGCATCGGCAGCACGTAGATCACGTTGTAGGCCAGCAGGTAGCCGTAGTAGCCCAGCGCGCCCGGGTCGTGGGCTGTGAGGATTCGGGTGTAGATCATGGGGAAGCCCATGGTGCAGAGGATCTCGTACAGGTTGACCACTACCGCCAGGATCAGCGTTGCCCCCACCACCCAGGGCAGGCTGTCGGCCTGGGTGAGGGCACGCATCCGCCGGAACAGCCCGGGCTGTGCCGAGTTCGGGATGCTCAACGACACCCCTCGCTTGAACCAGAAGTAGTCCTTGATGTTGATCAGCGCCATGGTGACCGCTACCAGGCCTGCCAGGCGGGTGACCAGCGGCATCTCGCCGAAGACCAGGAAGGCGTTCAGCCAGGCGGTCATGAAGGTAAAGTAGATGACCCCGGAGACGGTCACGAACAGCCGCCGATCAGCAGGATACGCCCCCGACTGCGGCTGTGTACCACCACGCTGAGCAGAAACAGCAGGACGAAAAAGGCGCAGGGGTTGAAGGCGTCCACCCCGGCCAGCAGCAGCGTCAAGGCGGGCAAGGAGAGGTTGTCCAGCTGAACGTCGCCGACCAGCGGCAGCCGTAACGGCTCCGGGTCGGTCCACAGGGCGCGGTCCAGCACCGGGGGCGCGCCGGCCTGCACGCGGGCGTGGCAGGTCTCCAGCAACTGGCGCAACCGGGCCTTCTGCCGCCCGTGATCATCGAAGCCCACCAGCATGGCATCGCAGAAGATAAACCCGGGCACCGCCCGTGCCTCCTCACCCAGGGCGCCGGCCAGTTGGCGGTAGACCTGTCCCAGTTGGGGCTCGGCGCTCAGGTTGTAGCTGCGCACTTCCAGCCAGTCATAGTCCTCGTCCATCTGCCGCACCGCGGGCAGGGCCTCGATGCACCGGGGACACTGCCGGGTCCAGAAAAAGTGCAGCGTNACGGTCTCTCCGCCCCGGGTTTCGGTCGGTCCGGTGTCNGCGGCGGCCGGCANGCCGCCCGCGGGGGNGAGCCAGAGGACCAGGAGCAGGGCCGCGAACCAAAGCCCTCCCGGGAGTGCTGCTTTGTTAGACTGCGGATTCTGCATCAGGCCTGTCCCTGCCGTTCTGGAGGTAGTGACGTGTCACCGCTGGTGGCGGCTGTGGGTGCAGCTCATTTCCCAATGGCAGCTTGAGCCGGGGCGCGCCCGTGTCAAAACCGGACCTGAAACAGACCCAGCAACGCATCATCGCCCTGGCCGCGTTGGGGGTGCTGCTGACCGGGCTGCTTGTGGGGCTCAGTACCACCGTGCCCCTCTTTCATACCGCCCGGGAGGGCGTCGAGCAGACCACGCTGGTCAGTACCACTGCCCAGGCGGATGCCCTGGACAACATCGTGGTCCGATATCGCGATATCGCCCGCCAGTTCACCAGCCGAACCGAGATCCGGCGCCGTCTGCAGGCCTACGCCGACGGCGATCTGCCCATGGCGACCCTGCGTGAGTATACCGAACCCCGCCTGCGCGACCCCATGGGGCAGTCCGACGCGATTGCCGGCCTGGTGCGGTTGGGGCCGGCGGGCGAGACGGTGGTCGAGCTGGGCCTTGCCGCCGTGCCGGAGGAGCCCGAAACCGTATTCGCCGACANCCTGCACACGACCATGGTGGTGCTGGAGGGCCAGCCCCTGGTCCGCGTGGCGGCCGCCATACCCGGGCGCGACGGGGAGCGGATCGGGACCGATGTCCTCTACTTCTGGCCGGATGAGCTCGCCGGGCTGCTGGCCGGGTCCGAACGGTTCGGCAGTGAAGCGGCACAGTTTCTGGTGGAGCCAGCCGCTGGTGTGCGGTTGGGCGTCGAGGGGGGGCANGAGCCGGTGTTGGCCGGGATTGCCGACGCGGGCCGGGTCGACTCGGTACTGCCGTCCCTGCTGGAGGCGGAGGTCGGCTTGTCCCGGCTGGCTGATGACGATGGGCGGGTGGTGCTGTTCCACGCCCCGTTGGTGGATTCGGGCTGGGCGCTGGTGGTGGAGGTGCCCTTTGCGCCGTTCTATGCCCCCGCCGCCCGGCAGCTGGTCTGGCCGACGGTGATCGTGCTGTTCATGGTGGGGCTGGCAACCCTGGGGATGGGGCACGTATTGCGTCCGCTGATGCGGCGGGTAAGTCGGCAGACGGGGCAGTTGCGCCTTGCGGCCAGCGTCTTCGACAGCGCCCAGGAGGCGATCATCATCACCGATCAGGACCACCGGGTGGTGCAGGCCAACCGGGCCTTCACCGAGGTCACGGGGCTGACCGGGGACGAGATGGGCGGCCGGGACCTGGTGGCCTTCATGCGGCCCGCCGATAGCGATAACACCTACTGGTTCGCGCAGGTGCGCGAGCAGCTGCAGCAGGAGAGCGCCTGGTCGGGGGAGGTTTGGTACCCGCGGGCCACCGGGGAGTACTTCCCGGCCTGGCAGACCATCAGCGCCGTGCACGACGATGCCGGTGAACCGCTTCGCTACATCTACATCTTCAACGACATCTCGGAGCGCAAGGCCTCGGAGGCCAGGATCCGCCGCCTGGCCCATTACGATGTGCTCACCGGTCTGCCAAACCGCGCGCTGGTGACCGAGCGGCTGCGGGATGCGGTCCACCGGGCCGTGGAGCGCCGCGGTGCCGGGCATGAGGCCATGCTGGCGGTGCTGTTCGTCGATCTGGACCACTTCAAGGATGTCAATGACGCGCTGGGGCACCCGGTGGGTGATCAGCTCCTGCAGCGGGTGGCCCAGCGCCTGGGGCATGCGCTGCGGGCCCAGGACACACTGGGACGGCTGGGCGGGGACGAGTTCCTGGTGCTGCTGGAGGGGCTGTCCCGGCCGGAGGATGCCGCGGCCGTTGCGCGCAAGATCCGCCGCGCCCTGGCCGAACCGCAGGTGGTCGAGGGTCAGGAGATCTTTATCGGTGCCTCCATCGGGATCGCACTGTTCCCCACCGATGGCCGTACCCCGGAGACCCTGATCCAGAACGCCGACACCGCCATGTACCAGGCCAAGGACCGCGGACGGAACACCTTCCAGTTCTACACCACGGAGCTGGGCGAGCAGACGCGGGAGCGGTTCGACATGGAGGGCGGGCTGCGTCGCGCGGTGGAGCGTGACGAGCTGGCGCTCCACTTCCAGCCCCAGGCCCGGCTGGCGGATGACCAGGTGTTCGGGGCCGAGGTGCTGCTGCGCTGGCACTCACCGGAGCTGGGCATGGTGCCGCCCGACCGCTTCATCCCCATTGCCGAGGACTCGGGCCTGATTCACCGCATTGGCCACTGGGTGCTGGAGGCGGCCTGCACCCAGGCACGCCGCTGGGAGGTGGCCGGGCAGCCCCTGCGCATCTCGGTGAATCTCTCCGGGGCCCAGATCGTTCATGGTGACGTGGTGCGCGAGGTGCGCCACGTGCTCCAGCAGACCGGTCTGACGCCGGACCTCCTGGAGCTGGAGATCACCGAGGGGTTCGTCATCGGGCATGCCGAGCGGGGCGCGGAGACCCTGCGGCAGCTCCGAGCCCTGGGGGTGTCACTGGCCATAGACGATTTCGGCACCGGCTACTCCTCGCTCAGCTACCTCAAGCGCCTGCCGGTGCAGCGCCTGAAGATCGACCGCTCCTTCATCCGGGATCTGCCGGACGACGCCGACGACTGCGCCATCGTCTCCACCGTGATGGCCATGGCCCACAGCCTGGGCCTGGAGGTGGTGGCCGAGGGCGTGGAGGTGCAGGCGCACCAGCGCTATCTGAACGAACTGGGCTGCCAGTACTACCAGGGCTACCTGCTCAGCAAGCCGCTGCCCCTGGCGGCCTTCGAAGCCTACCTGGCCGGGGCACAGCGTGGTTGAGCTGCCCCCGCAACCCGACCACTGCGAACTGTGCGGCCGGCGCATGGCGGCGCTGACCCGCCACCACCTGATCCCGCGCACCCGTCACCGCAATCGACGCAACAAGAAGCGCTTCGACCGGGCGGAGGTGAAGACGCGTATCCTCTGGGTGTGCCGGCCCTGTCACAGCCATATCCACCACACCTTCACCGAGAAGGAGTTGGAGCGGCACTACAACACCGGCGAGGCCCTGCGCGGGCACCCGGAAATCCAGCGCTTTGCACGCTGGATAGCGGACAAGCCGGAGGGCTTCAAGCCGAAAAGCCCGCCCCCCGGCCGTCGCTGATACCCGCCGGCTCAGCGGTGGTGCTCGGTATCAGAGGCCACCTTGTCGAACTCCGTTTCCATCTCCGGCGTGGGGCCGCCGCCAATACGGCTGAACACCACGATGGCGATCGTGCCCAGGATGAAGCCGGGGAGGATCTCGTACATGTCGAACAGCCCCACCTCGGTCCAGGTGCTCAGCTGATCCCAGAGCAGCACGGTGATGGCGCCGGTGATCATCCCGGCCAGTGCCCCGTTACGGGTCATCCCGCGCCAGAACACCGAAAGGATCACCACCGGGCCGAATGCCGCCCCGAAGCCGGCCCAGGCGTAGGCCACCAGGTCGAGCACCGCCGCATCCGGGTTCATGGCCAGCACTGTGGCGATAACGCCGATACCCAGCACCGTGGCGCGACCGATCCATACCATCTCCTGGTCGCCGGCCTCGGGGCGCAGGAAGCGCTTGTAGAAGTCCTCCGAGAGCGCCGAGGAGGAGACCAGGAGCTGCGAGTCGATGGTACTCATGATCGCCGCCAGCACCGCCGCCAGCAGGCAGCCCGCCACCCAGGGGTTGAACAGCGACTGGATCAGCACGATGAACACCGTCTCCGGGTTGTCGAGCCCGTCCGGGCCGCCGAAGTAGGCCATGCCGACAAAGCCGGTGAAGATGGCGCCGAACAGGGCCAGCACCATCCAGCTGATGCCGATGAACCGCGCCATGGGGACGTCCCGCGGGCTGCGGATGGCCATGAAGCGGGCCAGGATGTGCGGCTGACCGAAGTAGCCCAGGCCCCAGGCCATCAACGAGATGATGCCGAACAGGGTCATGTCGTGCAGGGCATCCAGCGCCCCCGGATCCAGCTCGCCCACCTGATTGGTGGCCTCTGACCAGCCCCCCAGGTTCATGATGGTGATGATCGGCACCAGGATCAGCGCCACGAACATCAGGATGCCCTGGATGAAGTCCGTCCAGCTGACCGCCAGAAAGCCGCCGAGCAGGGTGTAGACCAGGATGACCGCGGCGCCCACCGCCAGCGCCAGGGTGTAGTCGATGCCGAAGGTGCCCTCGAACAGCGTGCCGGCGGCAACCAGCCCCGCGGAGGTGTAGAAGGTGAAGAACGTCAGAATGACCAGCGCGGCGACTACCCGCAGCATGTTGCTGTCGTCGCGGAAGCGGTTCTCGAAGTAAGCGGGGATGGTGATGGAATCGCTGGCCGCCTGGGTGTAACGGCGCAGCCGTTCGGCGATGAACTGCCAGTTGAGGTAGGCGCCGATGGTCAGCCCCACACCGATCCAGATCTGGTTCATGCCGGCGGCGAAGACCGCCCCGGGCAGGCCCAGCAACAGCCAGCCGCTCATGTCGGAGGCCCCGGCGGAGAGTGCCGCCGTGCCCGCCCCCAGCCGGCGGCCGCCGAGGATGTAGTCGGACAGGTTCTTGGTGACCCGGTAGGCGAGCATGCCTACCAGGATCATCATGATCAGGTAGACGACGAAGGTTGCCAGTAGCGCGAAGTTGATCTCCACATCACCGTTCATTAGTCATCCCCCCGCATCTTGTGCCGGATGAGGCTGATGAGCGTGAGCACCACCAGCAACGGCATGGGGACCAACAGCCAGAACCAGGTGGCCCCTGTCAGCGTGTATTCCATTGCCAATACCTCAATTTTTCCGTCTTTCGCAGCCCCAATTGGCCGGCACGACAAGGGGTTGCCGCCCCGGCCGAATTCCCTCACTTGCGACTGGACGCCGGTAGTCCAGACTCTGTTAAGTTAGACAAAGGTTTTACCGATGCCAAGGCGGGGTATTGGTCGGCGTTCCACATGCAAGCCCCGCATGATCCCGACAGGAGGGTCCATGAGCCACTTCGTACACCCTGATCCCCGTGCCCTGATCCACGCCGAGCGGGAAGCGCTCGCTGAGGCCTATCGTGCCGACGAGGCCCGGGTCACGCAGGCTATGCTCGATCGCGCGGGGCTTGGCGAAACCGCCAATCGGCGCATCCAGGAGCACGCCCGCTCGTTGGTCATGGGGCTGATCCGTGCGCAGAAGGGGCAGTCGGGGGTGGACGCCCTGTTGCATGAGTACGACCTGTCCAGCGAAGAGGGCATTGTCCTCATGTGCCTTGCCGAGGCCCTGCTGCGGGTGCCGGACAGCTACACCGCGGACAAGCTCATCCACGACAAGCTCACCGCCTCGCGCTGGGAGACCCACCTGGGGCGGGATCGGCCCCTGTTCGTCAATGCGGCCACCTGGGGGCTGCTGCTCACCGAGCGCATCATCGATACCCGCGACCGGGACCGGTGGTTGGGCGGGGTGTTGCACCGGATGGTGGCTCGCGCCGGTGAGCCGGTTATCCGCACTGCGGTGCGCCGGGCCATGGGGCTACTGGGCGATACCTTCGTGCTCGGGCGGGACATCGACGAGGCGCTGAAGCGCGCCCGGCCCAACGAACGCAAGGGGTATCGCTACTCCTACGACATGCTGGGAGAGGCCGCCCGCACCGATGCCGACGCCACGAGTTATTTCGAGGCCTACCGCAACGCCATCCATCAGGTGGGTAAGGCCGCCGATCCCAAGGCGGGCATCCGTGACCGCGCTGGCGTTTCGGTGAAGTTGTCCGCACTGGACCCGCGCTACGAGCCGGGGCAGGAGGAGCGGGTGAAGGGCACCGTGCTGCCCCGCTTGCTGGAACTCTGCGATCTGGCCCGGGAATACAACATCGCTCTCTGCGTGGATGCCGAGGAGTCCTGGCGACTCGATCTCTCACTGGACGTTATTCAGGCGGTGATGGCAGAGCCGGGGCTGGCGGACTGGGAGGGCTTCGGCCTGGCCATTCAGGCCTACCAGAAGCGCTGCTACGCCCTGGTGGGCTGGCTGGAGGCGCAGGCGGCGAAGCACAACCGCACGCTCATGGTTCGCCTGGTGAAGGGCGCCTACTGGGACACGGAGGTCAAGGACACCCAGGTACAGGGACACACCGATTACCCCGTCTTCACCCGCAAGGCCGCTACCGATGTCTCCTATCTGGCCTGCGCCCGGCGGATGCTGAACGAGTGCCCCCACATCTACCCGCAGTTCGCCACCCACAACGCCCACACGGTGGCCGCGGTGATGGAGATGGCGGGCCAGCAGGCCTTCGAGTTCCAGCGCCTGCACGGTATGGGCGAGGCGCTCTACGAGCAACTGGTGGGCCGCAAGGGCGGGCCGGACATCCCCTGTCGGATCTACGCCCCGGTGGGCAGCCATGAGGAGCTGCTGGCCTACCTGGTGCGGCGGCTGCTGGAGAACGGCGCCAACTCCTCCTTCGTCAACCGCATCCACGAGGGCGACGTGGAGGCGCTGATCGCCGACCCGGCTGCCAGCCTGCGGGCGCGCAAGACCCTGCGCCACCCGCGTATCCCCCTTGCCCCGGGACCTCTACGGCGAGGAGCGACTGAACAGCATCGGGGTGGACTTCTCCGACCGGCATGAGATGGTGCACCTGGCCGAGGCCATGGAGGCAGCCAGCGAGCATGCCTGGCGGGCGGCGCCGCTGATCAACGGCGAGGCCAAGACCGGTGCCGGGGAGGCGGTGCACTGCCCCGCAGACCGCCAGCGTCAGGTGGGGCGGGTGGTCTGGTCCGAACACGCCGACGTGGAGCACGCCCTGGAGGCCGCCGTGGCCGGCCGGGAGGGGTGGGCCAATACCCACGCCGATACCCGCGCCCAGGCCCTGGAAAAGATCGCCGACCTGTACGAGACACACCGTGCCGAGTTGATGGCCCTGTGTACCCGGGAGGCGGGCAAGAGCCTGGAGGACGGTATCGCCGAGGTGCGCGAGGCGGCCGACTTCTGCCGCTACTACGCGTATCAGGCCCGTCGCCTGTTCGGGCAGGCCACGGTGCTGCCCGGTCCCACCGGTGAGCGCAACGAACTGCGCCTGCACCCGCGCGGCACCTTCCTCTGCATCAGCCCCTGGAACTTCCCGCTGGCCATCTTCACCGGCCAGATCACCGCTGCCCTGGCGGCCGGCAACACGGTGATCGCCAAGCCGGCGGAGCAGACCAGCCTGATCGCCCACAAGGCGGTGGAGCTTATGCACCAGGCCGGCATCCCCAAGAGTGCCCTGCACCTGCTGCCGGGTGCCGGCAGTGAGATCGGCCCGCACCTGGTGGGTGATGCCCGCATTTCCGGGGTGGCCTTCACCGGCGGTACCGACACCGCGCGCCGGATCCAGCAGGGGCTGACCGAGCGCGAGGGGCCCATTGTGCCGTTGATCGCCGAGACCGGTGGGCTCAACGCCATGGTGGTGGACTCCACTGCCCTGCACGAGCAGGCGGTGGTGGATATCGTGCGCTCGGCGTTCCACAGTGCCGGCCAGCGTTGTTCCGCCTTGCGAATCCTGTGCGTGCAGGAAGACATCGCCGACGAACTGCTGGAGATGCTCAAGGGCGCCATGGACGCCCTTGCGGTGGGTGACCCCCATTGGCTTGCCACCGATGTGGGGCCGGTGATCGACCAGGCGGCGCTGGATGGGCTGCTGGCCCACCACGAACGTATGGTCGGGGAAGGGCGGTTACTGCATCAGGCACCGCTGCAGCCGGACTGCGAGAAGGGTACCTTCATCGCTCCCGCCGTCTACCGACTGGATCGCATGGACCAGCTGGAGCGGGAACAGTTCGGGCCCCTGCTGCACGTGGTCACCTGGAAGGCGGGGGAGCTGGACCGGCTGGTGGACCAGATCAACAGCCTCGGCTACGGCCTGACCCTGGGTGTGCACAGCCGGGTCGACGAGACCACGGCAGCGGTGGTGAACCGGGCCCGGGTGGGTAACGCCTACGTCAACCGGGACATGGTGGGCGCGGTGGTGGGCACCCAGCCCTTCGGTGGCGAGGGGCTGTCCGGCACCGGGTTCAAGGCCGGTGGGCCCCACTACCTGCTGCGCTATGCCACCGAACGGGTGATTACCATCAACACCGCTGCCGCCGGTGGCAACGCCAGCCTGTTCGCCATGGGCGAGGACGATTAAGCCGTGACTTGACGGCGCCGGGCACCCTGAGCACATGATGGATCAACCCGTTGGGCCGAAACCGCCAGTGGAGGGCCGCCGTGTCAGCACATAAAGCCGCCGGTGCCGGGAGGCGCCCATGAGTATCCGTACAGTGGTGCTGGCGGTGCTCTTGGGCGTGTTGGCCTGGGGCTTTTGGCAAAGCGGCGATTTCACCGAGATCGCCGCCGGTGTCGCTATCTTCCTGTTCGGGATGATGTCGCTGGAGCAGGGCTTCCGCACCTTCACCGGCGGTACCCTGGAGACCCTGCTCGAGGCCTCCACCAACCGGCTCTGGAAGAGCGTGGGCTTCGGCATTGCCAGCACCACGCTGATGCAGTCCAGCACCCTGGTCTCGCTGGTCACCATCTCCTTTGTTAGCGCCCAGATGATCCCGCTGGCCTCTGGTATCGGCGTGGTCCTGGGCACCAACCTGGGTACGACCACCGGTGCCTGGCTGATCGCCGGCCTGGGCCTGCGGGTGAACATCTCCGCCTACGCCATGCCGCTGCTGGTCTTCGCCATCGTGCTGATGTTCCAGCGCAACAAAATGGCCAAGGGCTTGGGCAGTATCCTGCTGGGCGTCGGCTTCCTGTTCCTGGGCATCCACTACATGAAGGAGGGCTTCGACGCCTTCCAGGGCACCTTCGACCTGGCCGCCTACTCCATGGAGGGTATGCTCGGGCTGCTGGTCTACATCGGTATCGGCATGCTGATCACCGTGATCATGCAGTCGAGTCACGCCACGTTGCTGGTGGTGATCACCGCACTGGCGGCCGGGCAGGTGACTTACGAGAACGGCCTGGCGTTGGCCATCGGCGCCAACCTCGGCACCGCGGTGACCACCGCGCTGGGCGGCATGACCGCCCATCTGGGCGGCAAGCGGCTGGCGGTGGCGCACGTGGTGTTTAACGTGACGACTGCCCTGGTGGCAGTGATGTTCATGGACTGGCTCAGACTGGGCGTGGACTTTGGCGGCAACTTGCTGGGGTTTGCCGAGGACGACTTCCTGCTTCGCCTCGCACTATTCCCCACACCCTGTTCAACCTGCTGGGTGTGCTCATCTTCGCCCCCTTCACCAAGCAACTCGCCAGCCTGCTGGAGCGGCACGTGACCTTCGTCTCCAAGCGCACGGTAAAGCCCCAATTCCTGCACAAGGAGGCGTTCAAGGTGCCGGAGGTCACCGTGGCCGCGGTGCGCAAGGAGGTCTGGCACCTTTACGAGAATGCCTTTGCGTTGATCACGCACGGGCTCAGCCTGAGGCGCACCGTGGTGCGTTCCGAGCAGTCGCTGAGCGACGCGGTGGCGCGCACCCAGCGGATCATGCCGCTGGACATCGACGACGACTATGAGCAGCGCATCAAGAGCCTGCAGAGTGCCATCGTGGAGTTCATCAGCGAGAGTGGGGCCAGCGGTGATATTCCGGCCGCGGCCACGGAACAGCTCTACGAACTGCGTCACGCCAGCCAGAATATCGTGCTGGCGGTCAAGGACATGAAGCACCTGCACAAGAATCTCGGCCGTCAGGGGCTCTCCCGCAACCGTGCCATTCGCGAGCGGTATGACGAGATTCGCCTGCTGTTGGCTGGGCTGCTGCGGGAGATCGAGCAGCTCCGTCAGGAGGTGCCCGGCGCCTCCACGGTGCTCGCGCTGGACGCCTACAAGGTGCGTGTCGAGCGCTTCTATCGCGAGTTCAGTGTCCGCCTGGAGGCCTCTATCCGTGAGCGTCGCATGCGCGGTGCCGAGGCTACCTCGCTGATGAATGATGCCGGGTATGCCTACGACATTGCGCGGATGCTCATCGAGGCGGCGCAGATCTTGTTGGTGGCCAAGGAGAAGGAGGTTCGCCTGGCGCAGAGCCAGCTTGCGCTAAGTGACGAGGAGATCGAGGCCGCGGCGGAGCGGGTATCGTCGGGAGAGGAGCGCACCTCTTGAGGGGGTGCAGGTGGGCTCGATCGTGAATCGGTTTGGAGTGATCCCATGAAGACCAAGAAGCTGTTATCCCGGCTGCGCGACTTTCTCGACGCCGAGAGGACGGACCAGGAGAGGGAGGTAGACTCCATCCGCCAGGTGTTGCGTGAACTCCGGGAGAAGCAGCGGAAGTTCCAGGCCAAGCTGGACGACAACCCCGAGCGCGACGACCGCGAGGAGATCGAGGGCAAGCTGCAGGCCATCCGTACGCAGCGGCAGAAGGGTGTCGAGCGGTTGCGGGTGCTGACCGGCCGCGATGAAGGCTTCAAGGACTGAGCCGGCGCTGGCTGCCATTCGTCGGCTTTTTCCATCCTTATACCCCTTTTACCGAATAGAGCAGTATCGCTCACATAAGCATCCCCCATATACTTCAAATGCAGCGCTGCGATGCGCTATCGCATGGGTTATATAGGGTGAAAAGGTAGCTGCGCCTCACTCTTCCTGCGGCCGTTGATCCAGAGAGGAGGTCGCTGCCATGTCCATTCCCGTCCCGACGCAGCCCCTGGGCCGCTGGCGTGTATCGCTGGTGATCGTTTTCCTGCTGGTCGCCGTCTGGTATCTGGCCTGGCGACCGAGCACTTTCAATCCCGATGCGCTGCTGTTCTCGGCAACGCTATACGCACTGGAAGTCTTCGGTTTCGCTACGGTGCTGCTCCACCTGTTCATGACCTGGCGGCTAAGCGTGCGTACGCCGGAGGCGCCGCGCCGCGACTGGCGGGTTGATGTGTTCATCCCTACTTACAATGAGCCGCCCGGGCTGGTCCGCAAGACTTTGCTGGCCGCGCGCAACATGCGCTATCCCCATACCACCTGGCTGCTGGACGACGGCAATCGCCCGGAGATGGCTGAGCTGGCGGAAGAGCTGGGCGTCCGTTACCTGGCGCGCGGGGATAACGAGGATGCCAAGGCGGGCAACCTCAACCATGCCTTGAAGCACTGCCGGGGGGAACTCGTGGCCGTCTTTGACTGCGACCACGCCCCGCACCGTGATTTTCTCACCGATACCATCGGCTTCTTCAACGACGAGCGGTTGGGCTTTGTCCAGACGCCACAGGACTTCTATAACCTCGACTCCTACCAGCATCGTCGCAAGGGCCAGAGCCTGAATGTGTGGACAGAGCAATCGCTCTTCTTCCGTGTGATTCAGCGCGGTAAGGATTGCTGGAACGCGGCCTTCTTCTGTGGCAGCTGCGCTATCCTGCGCCGCCAGGCGTTGGATGATATCGGCGGGTTCACGACCGGCACCGTGACCGAGGACTTGCACACCTCGCTCCGTCTTCATGGCGCGGGGTGGCACTCGGTCTACCATGCCCGCCCCTTGGCGTTCGGACTGGCGCCGCGCGATTACCCCAGCTTCCTGCGGCAACGGATTCGCTGGGGGCAGGGGGCGATGCAGGTGTGGCGCAACGAGGGGTTGCTGCTGGGCCGCGGGCTGAGTTGGCCGCAGCGGCTGAACTACTGGGCCTCCGTTTTGACTTACTTCGAGGGGTGGCAGAAGGCAGCCTTTTACCTGGTGCCGGTGGTGGTGCTGCTGACCGGTGTGATGCCCATTGCGGTTCTGGACCTGGAGTTCCTGCTCCACTTTGTGCCCTATTACCTGTTGAGCTTCTGGGTCTTCGAGGAACTCGGGCGGGGCTACGGGCGGACGGTCTATACCGAGCAGTACAACATGGGCCGGTTTATGGGCTTCATGCTGGCCACGGTGGGTCTGCTCCGCAGGCGGATTCCGTTCCTGGTCACGGTGAAGGACGCCAACCCACGTTGGCAGTCCCTCGTGGCAATGCTGCCTCAGCTTACGGTGTTGGCGGCCAACGTGGCGGGTATCCTGGTGGGCACATTGCTATACATGACCAGCCAGCACCTTGCCCCCGGGGCCTACGCGGCCAACATCTTCTGGGCATTGCTGCACATCGGTATTGGTATCGGCGTCGTGCGCCTGACCCTGGAGCGGGCCGGATTTCGCCGCAGTGAGTACCGCTTCCCGTTGCGGATGCCGGCCCGGGTGCAGGGGCCGGAGGGAGGAAGCCACCTGGCGTCCGTGGAGGATATCTCGTCTGACGGGTTCCACCTGTCGGAGTTGCCGGAGGGGCTGTTCCAGCCGGGTGACGCGGTGTGCGGGGAGCTGGTCATGCCGGGGCGTAACCTGTCGATGCACGCCCAGGTACGGCGTGTCTCCGGGAACACCTTGGGATGCCGTTTCGTTACCGACGCGGCAACGGCCGCGGATCGTGATGCCCTGCTGGTTTTCCTCTACGGGTCGGATCTGCAATGGCGGCTTGCGAACCTGGTGGACCGGCGGCCGACGCCATTGGAGCGGTTGCTGCCCCACTTGGCGCCGGACGGTGCCCATCCGGTGCCCACGGCCCGTCACTGGTGTGCGGCGATGATCGCGCCGGCCCGCAAGGGGGAGTCGGCCCAGATGGTGCTCGCCGGCGATCCCAACGAGGGGCGCGATAGCATCCCGCTCATGGCCTTCCGGCAGGAGCACAGGCGGGATGTGCGGTGCACCATCCTCAGGNGCGGGCAAAGGGTTCGGACCTTCGGGGCATTGACGCTGGTTGAGGTCCTGGAGACACCGACCGCCCCCATCTACCACTACCGCCTCGACCTGGGCAGCCGCAGCGTCATCTCGCGGTATAGCCCGATCGACCGGGGGCGCAAGGCAACTGTTCCCGCGGACGGGATCCGCGCCGCAAGCCTGGTGCTGTTCATGGTGGCAAGCCTGCTGCTGGCCGCGGGTGCATTGTCGAATGCGCAGGCCGCGGATTCGCGATTGGCCTTGGGCGGCGTGGAGTATGCCGGCGACGATGCGGGTTTTGCCTTTTCGGCCCTGGTTCTGCCGCTGCCCGGAGCAACCCCGGAGGGTGGCTGGGCCCACCGCTACACGCTGGCCGGTCAGACCTACCGGTACGACGGGGATCCCGGCCGGGTGGAGGCGGAAGCCTGGAGCGGTGAGGCGGCGCTGGGGTACCGCGGTGTCTCCGGACGGGGCTGGTGGTCGGTTTTTGGCGGGGTGCGTTATACCGACACCGACCTGGACCCGTCCGATCCCGGCAACGACAACGAGGGGGGTAAGACCCGTCCGACGCTGCACCTGGAGCGGGGCCAGTGGCTTGATGGGGATTACCGCTGGTTGGCCCTTGGTCACGCCAGTTACACCTTCGAGCAGGATGGGTACTGGGTCCGCGGCCGGCTGCTCCACCGGTTTGACAGTGGTCACCTCACCGGCCCGGAGCTGTTGCGCCACGGTGATCCGGACTACGGCGTTACCCAGGCCGGATGGGTGTACACGGGCATGCGGCCATTCGGCGATCGCGGGCCGGAGGTGGGCGTCAAGGCGGGGGTCCGCATCAACGACGACACCGCCAACTACGGCTACGGTGGGCTGGAGCTGCTGCAACGCTTCTGAGCGTTGTGGCATTGCACGTGCCCGGTGGCCCTGTCTGCGGCAAAGGCCACCGGGCAAGGCAAGGGCGTCAGACGTAGGTCAACCAGCCCTCGTGGCCCGGGCTGCGGCCTTCCACGGCGTCAAAGTAGGCCTTTTGCAGCTTCTCGGTGATCGGGCCCCGTCGACCGTTGCCGATGGTGCGGTTGTCCAGCTCGCGGATGGGGGTGACCTCCGCCGCGGTGCCGGTGAAGAAGGCCTCATCCGCCAGGTACACCTCATCGCGGGTGATGCGCTTTTCCTTTACCTGTATGCCCATCTCGCCGGCCAGGGTGAGCACGGTCTCCCGGGTGATGCCCTCCAGGCAGGAGGTGAGCTCGGGGGTGTAGAGCACGCCGTCGCGCACCATGAAGAAGTTCTCGCCCGAGCCTTCGCAGACAAAGCCATCCACGTCCAGCAGCAGCGCCTCGTCGTAGCCGTCCCGGGTGGCCTCCTGCAGCGCCATCATGGAGTTCATGTAGTTGCCGTTGGCCTTGGCCCGGCACATGGTGACGTTGACGTGGTGGCGGGTGAAGGAGCTGGTCTTGATGCGGATGCCCCGTTCCATGTTCTCCGCCCCCAGGTAGGCCCCCCACTCCCAGGCGGCGATCATGGTGTGCACCTGGAGGTTGTCGGCGTGCAGGCCCATGCCCTCGGAGCCGTAGAAGCTCATCGGGCGGATGTAGGCACTCTGCAGGTTGTTTTCGCGCACGCACTGGACGATCGCCTGGTTAACGGTGTCCTGGTCGTAGCCGATGTCCATCTGAAGGATGCGCGCCGAGCCGAAGTAGCGGCGGGTGTGCTCTGGCAGGCGGAAGATCGCGGTGCCGCGCTCGGTGTTGTAGGCGCGGATGCCCTCGAAGACACCCATGCCGTAATGCAGGGTGTGGGTGAGCACGTGGATGCGCGCATCGCGCCATGGGACAAGCTGGCCGTCCAGCCAGATGACGCCGTCGCGGTCGTCCATACTCATGCTGCAGGTCCTCCATTGGCGGCTGGGCTGTCAGGTGGGCCCGGCCGCGTGGGTTCTGTTGTGCGCTGGTTTCTCTGTCGGCGGTGCCGGTCAGTCGCCGCCCATCAGGCGGTCCCAGATCCCGGTGACCGTGTCCCGGTGCTGCTGGAATTCCCCGGCCGGCACGCTGCCGCCGGCCTCCTGGAGGGTCAACCGGTGCAGACGGCCGCGGTAGGCCCGGTAGGCCTCGGCCAGGCGGTCGGCGTCGCCGTCGGGCAGCCAGCCGCAGCGGCCGAGGGCGCCAAGCAACCGGACATTGTCCGGGTAGCGGAGCAGTTCGGGGTGCTCACCGGCGGCTGCCAGAACCGCATATTGAACCATGAACTCGATGTCGGTGATACCGCCCCGGTCCTGTTTGATATCAAAGCGCTCCGGGTCGCGGCTGGCCTTCTCGCCCCGCATGCGCTCGCGCATCTGCCGCACCTCCGCGCGCAGGGCGGCGATATCCCGGGGCAGGGTGAGCAGTTCCGCCCGCAGATCAGCGAACGCCTGCCCCAGTGGCTCGGAGCCGGCCACGGCCCGGGCCCGGACCAGGGCCTGGTGCTCCCAGGTCCAGGCCTCCTCGCGCTGGTAACGGGCGAAGGCCTCCAGGCTGGTGGCCAGCAGGCCGGCCTTGCCACTGGGGCGCAGGCGGGTGTCCACCTCGTAGAGCACGCCGCCGGGGGTCTGGGTACTGAGTACGTGGAGCAGCCGCTGGGCCAGGCGGGCAAAGAAGACCGGGTTGTCCAGCGGGCGGTCGCCGTCCGTGTGTTGTGCCTCGCCGCGGGTGTCATGGATGAACACCACGTCCAGGTCGGAGCCATAGCCCAGTTCGATGCCGCCGAGTTTGCCGTAGGCGATGACGGAGAACCCGGCCTCCACGGTCTCGCCGTCCACCCGGCAGAGGGGCCGCCCGTGGCGTGCCACCAGGTGGCGGTAGACGATACCGACCGCTTCCTCCAGCACCACCTCGGCAATGCCGGTCAGGTAGTCGCTGACCACCATCACCGGCACCGCCCCGCTGACATCGGCCGCGGCCACCCTCAGGGTGTTGGTCTGCTTGAACAGCCGCAGGGCCTCCATCTGCTCTTCCAGGTCGTCCTCGTCGATGCGGCTCAGCCAGTCGCGGAGTTCTTCGGCCAGCGCCTCGGAGCCGAGTGGCTTGTAGAGGCTGCGCGGGTCGAGCAGTTCATCCAGCAGCAGCGGGTGGTGGGCCAGGTAGCGGGCGATCCAGGCGCTGCCGTCACAGAGCTGAATCAGCTGTGACAGCGCCATGGGGTGCTCCACCAGGAGTGACAGGTAGGCGGTGCGCCGGGCGATGGTCTCCACCAGGTCGAGGCCCCGGAGCAGCGTCGCATCCGGGTTGTCGGCGCTGCGCGCCGCACCGATCATCAGGGGGATCAGGCGGTCGAGCCGGTGACGGCCCTGGGCGGACAGGGCCCGGGCCACGCTGCCCTCGCGCAGCGCCCGCAGGCGCCGCTCCACCGCCTGAGGGTCATCGAAGCCCAGCTCGTCCAGCTGTTCCCGGACGGTCTGCGGTTCCAATTCGCCCTGCCAGAGGACGTCCAGTTCGCTGGGGCCGCTCTCCTCGTCCTCCTCGGCCTGGGGGGCTGAGAAGACCTGTTCAAAGTGGCCGTGGACCTGGTGCTGTACGCGGTCCAACCGGGACTGCAGGGCCTCCCAGTCCTCGAAGCCCATGGCCAGGGCGAGGCGTTGGCGGTCCAGCGGGTTGTCGGGTATTTCGTGGGTCTGGCGATCGCCGATGGCCTGCAGTCGGTTCTCCGCCTCACGCAGGAAGCGGTAGCCCTCCATGAGCTCACCGACCACGTAGTCGGGCAGCAGGTGGACCTCGCGGAGGTAGTCCAGCACGTGGAGGATGCGCCGCTCCTGCAGCCGGCGGTCGCGGCCGCCACGGATAAGCTGGAAGGCCTGCCCGATGAACTCCACCTCGCGGATGCCGCCGGGCCCCAGCTTGAGATTGTTCTCCATGCCCTTGAGGCGGACCTGGGCCATCACCTTGGCCTTCATGTCGCGCAGCTCCTCCAGCGCGCCGAAGTCCAGGTAGCGGCGGTAGACGAAGGGGCGCAGGTCGTCGAGCAGGTGCGCGCCGGCCTGGTAATCGCCGCCCACCACCCGCGCCTTGATCATCGCGTAGCGTTCCCACTCCCGGCCCTGGTGCTGGTAGTAGTGCTCCATGGCGGAGAAGGAGAGGGCCAGTGGGCCGCTGTCGCCGTTGGGGCGCAGGCGCATGTCCACGCGGAAGACCTGGCCGTCCGGGGTGTGCTTGTCCAGCGCGGTGACCAGCTGCCGGCCCAGGCGGATGAAGAACTCCTGGTTGTCCCGGGGGCGCCGCCCATCGGTCTGGCCCGGTTCCGGGAAGCAGAAGATAAGGTCGATATCAGAGGAGAAGTTGAGCTCCTGCCCGCCGAGCTTGCCCATGCCCAGCACCACCATGCGCTGGGGATTGCCTTCGGCATCCCGCGGGGTGCCCATGCGTTCGCAGAGCCAGTGATACAGCTTGTCCAGGCTCTGATCGATGCAGCTCTCGGCCAGTTCGGAGAGATCCCGCAGGGTTTCCTCCAGGTCTGCCCAGCCGACCAGATCCCGCCAGGCGATGCGCAGCATCTCGCGGTTGCGGAACCGGCGCAGCGCCAGGTGGAGCCCGGGTTCGTCGCGTACGGGTGCGAGGGTGTTGGCCAGTCTTTCCGTGATCTCGCCGGCCGCGTACTTGCGGGTGAGATCACCGCCCTCCGCCAGCTCCCGCAGACGTTCCGGGCGACGTTGACAGCTGCGGGTGATGAACTCGCTGCAGGCCCAGGCGCGGGGCAGGCTCTCCAGGACCTCGGGCTGCTCCGGCAGGGCCTCGTCGGCGGGCCAGTCGGCCAACGCCGTTTGCACGGTCTCGGCCAGTTCGTCCGGAAGGGCGGCAAGAGCGGCTTTCGGGATGCGGTTTGTACTGGTCATGTCCGCAGTTTATAGTCCGGACCCGCCGGAAAGCCATGGTTTCCGGCCCGCCGGGGCGGCCGGGCAGCGCAGTCAGCTGCCGATCAGGTAGCGGGTCCAGCCCTCCGCCCGCAGTTCGCAGGCGGGGCAGGTGCCGCAGCCATACCCCCAGTCGTGGTAGTGCGCACGGTCGCCCAGGTAACAGGTATGGGTGTGTGACACGATCAGCTCCACCAGCGGGTCGCCGCCCAGCGCCTCGGCCAGGGCCCAGGTCTGGGCCTTGTCCCGCCACATCAGGGGCGTGTGCAGCACGAAGCGGCTGTCCATGCCGAGGTTGAGGGCTACCTGCAGCGCCTTGATGGTGTCGTCGCGGCAGTCGGGGTAGCCGGAGAAGTCGGTCTCGCAGACGCCGGTGACCAGGTGGCGAGCCTGCAGCCGCCAGGCCAGGGCCGCGGCGTAGGTGAGAAAGAGCAGGTTGCGCCCGGGCACGAAGGTGTCGGGCAGCCCGTTCTGCTGCATGTGGATGGCCCGTTCCCGGGTCAGGCTGGTGTCGCTGATCCGGCCCAGGCTGGTGAGGTCCAGCAGGTGGTCCTCGCCCAGGCGCTCACCCCAGTCGGGGAAGCGCTCCGCCACCGCCTCGCGAACGCGCTGCCGGCAATCCAGCTCCACGTGGTGGCGCTGGCCGTAGTCGAAGCCCACCGTGTGCACCCGCGGGTAGCGGGCCAGGGCCCAGGCGAGGCAGGTGGTGGAGTCCTGCCCGCCGGAGAACAGCACGACAGCGGATGAGGCCTTGTCCGTCTCGGTAACCATGCGAACTAGCTTAGCACCGCGCACCCCAGGGTAGGGAATGCTGCCATGGCATGAAGGGTGGCATGTGGCTGACAGCCAATCAGGGTGAGGCACCAACAAAAAAGGCCGAGCGCAAGGGCTCGGCCTTTCGAATCGGTGGTGGCCAGGGACGGAATCGAACCGCCGACACGGGGATTTTCAATCCCCTGCTCTACCGACTGAGCTACCTGGCCAACGGGCGGTGATTAAACCTGATATGGCCCTGCCCGTCAAGGGCGTCCCTCACTCCGGGGTGTAATCCGGCGGCGCGGAGGAGCCGTCGCCGAAGAAGAAGTTCTCCATCTCCTTCTCCAGGAATTCCCGGGCACGCGGCTCCACCGGCGTCAGGCGGTACTCGTTGATGAGCATGGTCTGGTGGCCCAGCCACTCCTGCCAGGCCTCCTTGGAGACGTTCTCGTAGATGCGCTTGCCCAGTTCACCGGGGTAGGGGGGGCGCGGCAGGCCCTCGGCCTCTTTGCCCAATCGTACGCATTGCACCATCCGCGTCATGGCGTGTGCTCCCTGAGTTGCTGCAGCAACCGGGCCACCGGGGCGGCCACCGCCCGGGTGCCGGTCTCGTGAATGGATTCCCAGAGTGTATCACTCTCCATTACCTGCTGGCCCGCACCGGAGACCTTGAGGTGAACCGGGTGGATGTCCAGTTCGAAGTGAGTGAAGGCGTGGCGCAGGCGGGGCCAGTGGGCGGTGGTGTCCACCTTCAGCCCGATCGCTTCCGCATGGCGCTCCGGGGTCTTGTCCATGTCCGCCTCGGGCAGGCTCCAGAGTCCACCCCAGATGCCGGTGGGCGGGCGTTTCTGCAGCAGCACCTGATCGCCTTGCTGGAGGATCAGCATGCGGGTCTGGCGCAGGGGGCGGTCGCGTTTCGGCTTGGGCGACGGCCAGGCTTCGGGCTGGCCGCTGGCCCGGGCGCGGCACCGGGCCTGCAGCGGGCACTGCGNGCAGCGGGGCGCGCGCCGGGTGCAGACAGTGGCGCCCAAGTCCATCATGGCCTGATTGTAGTCGGCGCAGCGGTGGGCCGGGGTGTAGNGCTCGGACAGCGNCCAGAGGTGCCGGGCCACGGCANTCCTGCCCGGCCAGCCCTCCACCGCGTGCCAGCGGGCCAGTACCCGCTTGACGTTGCCGTCCAGGATGGCCGCCCGCCGGCCCTGGCCCAGTGAGTGAATGGCGCCGGCGGTGG
>SL_3KL_010_SEDDRAFT_10001597_pt1 | contig 20713 bp, 13 predicted proteins | sample SodLakKL_010_SED_2_FD_10381 | JGI IMG/M metagenome (IMG submission 10381) | reverse complement strand
GTCTGCAGCGTTTGATGATTTACCTGAATCCAACCGGTTTCACCGGCCATGCCGGCATCCCGGATTACTGCGGGACACACGTGCTTCGGAGTATAGGCCAAAAGGTCGAATTCGACTTGTGTCTCCTGATTATCGGGTGCTGAAAACGTGAGACGGCCATCTTCTGTATTATTCAGTTTATACCCGGGATGGTAGTATATCTCTTTCGACTTCATCAGCTGGTGAACACGTTCCGAAATTTCCTGGCCCGCAAACGTCATGGGCTCAGCTTCGGGTGTGTAGAGTGAAAGCTCGGTTTTTTCTCTGAGGCCGTGATCACGCAGATAGTTGTCGATCAGCATGGCGGCTTCGTAGGGAGCTACCGGCGATTTGTAAGGCAGCGACGAGACGACAATAGCGATTTTACCGCCCTTAAAATCCTTGAGATCGTTATAAAAAGAGGATGCGCCGTCAACGGTGTAGTAGTTATGGCCAAGCTTGCTCAGGTCGTAGATATCGGTCTGATCGGCACCGAGCGATACCACCATAAAGTCACCGTTATAGGTTTTTCCCCCGGAAGTAACGGTGATGTTCTCGGGATCAACAGCTTCTACCTCACCGAATACCACTTCAATACCGCCAAGCTGGATGTTTGTAAGATCGTCCTGAATCTGCTCCGATTCTCTTTTTCCCACCATCATCCAGGTAAGTGAAGGGGCGAACAGGCTTTTCTGCTGCTTTTCGAAAACCAGGATTTTCGCCAGATTGATACCGTCTTCATTGCCAATTTTTTTACTTAATTCCCTGGCGGTTCTGATACCTCCAATTCCGCCACCTAAAACCAGTATTGTTTTCATAATTGCTTCTCCACGTTTGTGTTTGGTTATTCTTTATGCGGTAGCCACCGGCAGTTTTTGTGCAGCCCAGTCGGGAAAGCCTCTATCGAGCCGTGAGGCGTTGAATCCGTTTTTATTTAAATATTGGACCGCTTCATCAGCCATCAGGCAAAAAGGCCCGCGGCAGTACACGATGATTTCTTTATCCTGAGGCAGCTCGTGTAATCTCTTTTCAAGGTCCGCTTTGGGGAAAGAGATCGCGTCTTCGATGTGTGCGATGTTATACTCCTTTTCAGGACGTACATCCAGGATGATGACGTCTTCCTTCTTCATTTTTTCAATCAGCTCGTGAGGCGTTATAGTGCGCAAGTGGGTACTCTCGCTCCTGTAATCGTTAATCAGCTGTTTCAGCTCAGCATTTTGAGAAAATCCGAGACGCCTGAGTGAGCACCATGCGTCAAATACGTTTTGATCTGCCAGACTGTAGTAGTTGTACTTCCATTGCCGCTCTGAGGTAACCAGTCGTGCTTTTTTTAAAACCAGAAGATGCTGCGATGCATTGCCAACCGTCAAATTCGTCTGTTCAGCGATATACTCTACAGATGCCGCTCCCTGAGCCAGAAGGTCAAGTATTTCGAGCCGATGCGGATTACCAAGTGCCTTGGTGATGCCGGCCATTTGATTGTAAATCGAGTCTTTAAATGCGCGAATATCCATTGTGTCATTGCTTTGTTTACATGCATTATAATAAGAAAAAAATTGTCATTCAATAAATCTATAGAATGATAGATTATTTCCATTGATAGGGGCCTATACTAATGAAAATAAATAAGATACCGGCGATAGAAGTTGCGCCTACGGCATTGGTTTGTAACCGTTGTTACACACAGAAGAGGCATGTCGGAGCGTCGCTTTGTTTGAGTGAATGGCGATTGTTATCCAGAGCCACAAATTTTACCCAAGTGCGGGGCAACACTATATCAAAGGTGATAGGCCAAAAAGTCCCCTCCCCGAAGTGCTCGGGATTTCGAAAAGCACTCAACTTGAGAGGGGCTCATTTTTTGAACCAGCCTCGTTGGCAGGCGGGCACATTGAGCCAGTCGAGACACCTCGTGGATCGTGGTGGTGATTTCACTGAGAGTGCCATGGGCACATGGCATTTAGTAACCCCGGGTGGCCCGAAGGGGTGCCACAGACACAACCCGGGGAAGAAGCACCCACCCACGCAGAAGTGCCGTCAGGCACGAGCTATATGTACAGTACCCCAACCGGCATGAACCGTGCCTCTGGCACTCACTCTTGTTTTGGCTTTGCTTTCCCCGGGTTTGCACCTGCGGTCACTAAATGAGCCATGCCTGACGGCATTGAACCCGAGTAAAACGATTTTTTCCAAAAAACTGTCACCGGTAGCCACCAATTTTGCTAAATAGATTCAGGGCAACACTCTTGAAGTGGTGACTGTATCGTCCTGTTTGTAGGCGTGATTCGTAAGAAAACCATAAACCGTACCAACTGTACCGGGAGCCGAAAGGCGCGGCACTCTGGCTGGTTGGAATCTTTGCCAACTCTACCAGGAGCCGAAAGGCGCGGCACTCTGGCAGGTTGGAATCTTTGCCAATTCTACCGGGAGCCGAAAGGCGCGGCACTCTGGCTGGTTGGAATCTTTGCCAACTCTACCAGGAGCCGAAAGGCGCGGCACTCTGGCTGGTTGGAATCTTTGCCAACTCTACCAGGAGCCGAAAGGCGCGGCACTCTGGCAGGTTGGAATCTTTGCCAATTCTACCAGGAGCCGAAAGGCGCGGCACTCTGGCGGGTTGGAATCTTTGCCAACTCTACCAGGAGCCGAAAGGCGCGGCACTCTGGCAGGTTAGTCTACAAACCAAGCTCAATCGCTCGGAATGAGAAGTAGAGGTACTGCCGCAATTTGTGCCAGTACGCGGGCAGAACTTTTGGCTATCAGCCACTCCAGAAAACTCTTTTTATAGCGGGTGGTGACAAGGATGGTTTGCCGGTCGCCGCTCATGAACCTGATGATCCCCTTTGTAAAAGAGGCGTCCTCAAACAGCTCAAGCGTGATGTGTTTATCGTTTAGCCGCGACCGAAGCTCGATTTCAAAGTCCTTTGCTTTTTTTTGATTCACAGGCCCACTGGTCACGATATGAACCAGACGGAGCTGCACTCCCAGATCACGCGCAAAGCTGCGGATCTTTTTAATCGGCTTAAAATCCCGATCCCTGCAGTCGGTTGCGAATATCAATTGCTTCGGATTTCGGTAGCTGATCTGCTTGGAAATGGCAAAGACGGGAATCGGACTTTCGAGCAGTAAATTATTGGTTATACTGCCATATAAAGCCTTCTTCAGATCATGTTCACCGCCAAGCCCTACGCATGCAAGTTTATGGTCACCCGATCTCGCTTCTGCAAGTATCTCATTGTTTATATTCCCAACCACTACCTTTCCTTTCATTTTAATAAAACGGAATTCATCCACCGAGTGCAGATCATCGATCAAATGCTCGAGAGTCTCTGCATTGGTCTGTTTCATTTTTTCCACAATCTCATCGGAGCGGGATGGGAAATCGTACGGAGGCTCCACGACGTTGAGGAAAGAAATTTCTGACCCGGTACAAAGTGCAATTTCACAGGCATAACGAATTGCCGTTTCCGATTTCCGGGAGAAGTCTGTCGGCACCAGGATGGATGAATTTGAGAACATGGTGGTTCGCTAATTGTTTATTCGTTAATGGTGTAATTGTTAATCGTGTAATGGAAATAGTCTGTAAATAAGGGCTATTTGCCGTAAAGCCGTGGAAAAAACAATTAACAATTAACCATCAACAATTAACAATGTTTAAATATAGAAAATGGAAATGATTCCAATCTAAATTCTGTGTTAAAGGCACAATGATTTATCTTTACCGGACAGGACTACGGTTGCATCCGGCGGCCGGAACTCAAACATACATAACACTGAGCACAAATAAACTCAATGGCCAGGAAGAAGTTATACCTCCTCGACGGAATGGCGCTCGCATACAGGGCGCACTTTGCATTTATCAACAGCAGGCTGAAGAATTCGGAGGGCATCGCCACCGGCCCCATTCTCGGTTTTGCGAATACGCTTGCGAAACTGCTCGAGGAGGAAAAACCTACCCACATTGCCGTTGCCTGGGACACGCACGCCCCCACATTCCGCCATGAGCTCGACGAGGAGTACAAGGCCAATCGTCCGCCGCAGCCCGAAGAGCTCACCGTGGGCATCCCCCTCATCAAGGAGATGATCGAAAAGTTCGGGATTGCCAATATTGAACAGGACGGCTACGAAGCCGACGACATCATCGGCACCATCGCGTTCAACGCGCAGGCCGAACATGTGGATGTGTACCTGGTTACCCCCGACAAGGATTTCATGCAGCTTGTGGATGATCACATCACCATGGTAAAGCCCGACAACAAGAACGGCGGATTCATCATTATCGACAGGGAAGGGGTGAAGGAGTATTTCGACGTGTATCCCGAGCAGGTGATAGATGTGCTGGCCATCATCGGCGATACCTCCGACAACATCCCGGGCGTGCCGGGCATCGGGAAGAAAGGCGCACCCAAACTGATCAACAAATACGGATCGCTGGAAAAAGCGATTGAGGAAGCGCCCAACATCAAATCGAAGCGGCAGCGTGAAGGCCTGATGGAAAACGGTGAGCAGGCCGTGCATGCCAAAACCATGGTGACCATCAAGACGGATGTGCCCGATGTGCAGGACTGGGAAGATCTGGAATGGGAAGGTCCCGATAAAAAGGAACTGGGTCTCTTTTTCAAGCGGATGGAGTTCCGCACGCTTACCCGCAAGTACCTCGGGGAAGAGCCCGGAGGTCAGGGTTCGCTGTTTGGTGCGGCTTCGGATGAGTTCGATGAAACCGACTCCGATACCCTTTCGCTGAACGAAGAGGCCGTTTCGTACCGGTTTGCCGTCAGTGAAGACGAGATCAAAAATGTGGTGAAGCAGCTCTCCAATGCGGACGCATTCTGTTTTGATACGGAAACGGATAGTCCGGATCCTGTAACGGCCGGCCTGGTCGGAATTGCGTTTTGTGCGAAGGCTGAATCGGCGTGGTACATCCCGGTAAACGTGGAGGATGCCCTGCCGGAGAAAAAGGTGAAGGAACTGCTTCAGCCTCTGTTCGATAGTGAAGGAGTCCGGAAGATCGCCCACAATTACAAGTTCGACTACCTGGTGCTGAAACGGGCGGGTTTTGCGCTGAAAGGGCCCGTGTTCGATACCATGGTGGCCGGCTACCTGGTGGATGCAAGCCAGCGCCTGAAGATGGATTCGATGGCGAAAAAGTATCTCAACTACGAACCAATTCCCATCGAAAAGCTGATCGGGAAGGGGAAAAAGCAGAAGTCGATGGCCGACATCCCCTATGCCGAGATCAGCAGCTACGCCTGTGAGGATGCCGACATCACCTGGAGGCTGTATGAAGTGCTGAAAGAGAAGCTGTCGGATGATGAGCTCGAGCAGATCGCCAACGACCTGGAATTTCCGCTTATCACCGTTCTTGGCGACATGGAAGAGACCGGCGTAAAGGTGGATACGGAGATGCTCGGCACGTTTTCGGTGGAGCTGGAAAAAGACCTGGAGAGCATCGAGAAGTCGATCTTTGAAAAGACAGGGGAGGAGTTCAACCTGAATTCGCCTCAGCAGCTGGGAACGGTTCTGTTCGATAAGCTGGGCCTGCCGGCAGGCAAAAAGACAAAGACCGGTCAGTATTCCACCTCTGAGGATGTGCTGTCGGGCCTGGCCGGGGAGTATGAAGTGCCCAGCATGGTACTCGACTACCGCAGCCTTAGCAAGCTCAAATCAACCTATGTGGACGCCCTGCCGAAGCTGGTGAACGAGGAGACCGGTCGCATTCATACCGATTTCAACCAGACCGTGGCGGCTACGGGACGATTGTCATCTTCCAACCCGAACCTACAGAACATTCCCATCCGCACCAAGCGGGGCCGGGAGATCCGGAAAGCGTTTGTGCCGGAGGAAGGGTTCAAAATGCTGGCGGCCGACTACTCGCAGGTGGAGCTGCGCGTGATTGCATCCATCAGTGAGGATGAGAATATGATCACCGCGTTCAAGAACGGCGAGGATATTCATGCGCGGACAGCCAAGGAAATTTTCGGGCTGACTACGCTGGGTGATGTAACCCCAAATCACCGGCGCAAAGCGAAGGAGGTCAATTTCGGGATTCCCTATGGCGTGAGCGCGTACGGGCTGGCATCGCGGCTGGGCATCAGCAACACGGAAGGCAAGGAGATGATTGACCAGTATTTTGAGCGATTTCCGGGCATCAAAAAGTATATCGATGAAACCGTGGAGTTTGCCAAAGATAACGGCTACGTGGCCACGCTGATGGGTCGCCGAAGGTACATTCCGGACATCAATTCAAGAAACTGGAATGTACGGGGTTTTGCCGAGCGAACGGCCATCAACATGCCGATCCAGGGTACCGCGGCCGATATCATCAAGCTGGCGATGATTGATATTCACAGATACCTGAATGAAGGCGGACTGAAGTCGAGGATGCTGCTGCAGGTGCATGATGAATTGATTTTCGAAATCGCTGATGACGAGACGGACACCGTGCCGGATAAAATCAAAGAGCTGATGGAGACCTCCTTCGAACTGAAGGTGCCTCTCGATGTGGAAATGGGCCTGGCCGGCAACTGGCTGGAGGCGCATTAGCAAAGAAAGATCTGTAGACATGGTATGTCTGTTGAGTTGTCGTGCTATCGAAAAGGCCGGAGTTAAGATACCAGCTGGTGAGGTGGAATGGAGTGGATCAGACATACCATGTCTTGGTTGAGCCAGAAAAATCCGGTGGATCTTGGATTTGACTCGGAATATTTCAGACCCGCGGGATTTAACCCCGGGAAGAGCAAAGTAATCCGTACCGCAGGCATCCCGTTGGGGCAATGTTTTTTCTTTGAAAAGCCGGGCAGTTTCGTACAAATTGCCAATTTTAGAAAAGAAACATTGCGGATTTTTGGGCCAGGGTCTGTATTTCCGGGCCTTACTCACCCTTGATGGTCTTTCCCGTCAACCCCTCGATGTGGATACGGGCGTTGATCGAAATCCGGGCTCGGAGTTTGGTGGTTGGCCTCACCGATCCCCGGGTTCCACCCGGGGCTATTGACATTCAACCCCTTCGGGGTTGCCTCTTCGATAGTTCATTTATCATTTTGACAGAAAAAATTTTATAGACTAAACCTGATGGATTGTAACGATGGTGCCGAAAATCCAGTAACGGGCTAATACCGAACACCGAAGGTGTTAAACGTGAGTAGCCCCGGGCGGTTTTTGCCCGGCAAAAACAAGCCCGGGGTTGCCATGGCGAAGCCACCCAGCCTCCGGCCGCGGATGGTGTAAAATCACGGGATCCTATTCCGGAGGCAGTTCGCGGAGTTTTGGAATGGCAGCCGTGAGGGCGTGATTCTTTTGATTGGACTTCCCGTCAACCCCTCGATGTGGATATGAGCGTTGATCGAAATCCGGGCTCGGTGTTTGGTGGTTGGCCTCACCGATCCCCGGGTTCCACCCGGGGCTATTGACATTCAACCCCTTCGGGGTTGCCTCTTCGATAGTTCATTTATCATTTTGACAGAAAAAATTTTATAGACTAAACCTGATGGATTGTAACGATGGTGCCGAAAATCCAGTAACGGGCTAAAACCGAACACCGAAGGTGTTCAATGTGAGTAGCCCCGGGCGGTTTTTGCCCGGCAAAAACAAGCCCGGGGTTGCCATGGCCAAGCCACCCAGCCTCCGGACGCGGATGTTGTAAAAATCACGGGATCCTATTCCGGAGGCAGTTCGCAGAGTTTTGGAATGGCTGCCGTGAGGGCGTGATTTCTTTGGTGGGACTTGCCGTCAACCCCTCGATGTGGGTATGGGCGTTGATCGAAATCCGGGCTCGGGGTTTGATTGTNTGGTTTTTTCTACAAANAGGAGGCTCCTGNCGGAGCTATCAATCAACTCTCGTTATGGCAATACGGCATCGACCCGGACTCATNCCTGTCGATTTTCATTGCCACCTATATATAAAACAAAAACACCGCAGATCNGGTCACAGACCCACGGTGTTCTTGATGAATAAAAACAATATGTAGAAACTATTTACAGGTTTCTTTCTGCTTATCTGATTACCTGAAGCTCATTCCAACGCCTGCATTCAGAACGGGATACTTTGCAAGGGTGTAGGATGCAGATACGGCAATAAAACCAAGTCGCAGCCTGAAACCGGCCAATGCATGAACTGAATTATCGCCGTTGAACTCAAGATCGATAGGATTGTCGATTCGTTCTATTCTTCGTTGACGGGTTTCTTCAGAGGTTTCCACAGGGTTGTAATCAGGGTTAAAAGAAGTTATTGGGTACGAGCCCGGAGAACCCATTGTAACCGTTGATGTTTGGAACCCAACACCCCCGAATACCGAAATGATAGGAAGAGTTTTGCCAACGATCAGATTTCCGGTGAAGCCATTGGCTGTCATCTCGATTCCCTGTCCGGACCAAAGTTCGGGTGTTGCAGCAAAAGGATTGAAAATGTCTGTGCCTGTTTGTGGCTGCAAGTCGAGGCCAAAGTTTGACTGAAGTCGCGTAAAGCCCATCTGAACGGACAAATCAACGGGCAGCATCGATCCACCGGGCAGCCACTGATTCAAGCCGTGCCGTACGCCGATTCCGAACAAGTCAAGGCTGAATTCATCCACAGTAATGGTTGGGGCATAGCGAATGGATACATCCGTATCTTTAATTGCTCCTACTGTAAGCTGTAACATAGGTGCAGGTACGTAGGGATAACCGGAGCCCTGCGGCATCGGGAAGCGGGTGATTTCCTGTTGAAGCCCGGTAAATGGATTGGTTCCGAAAACCCCCATCACAGACCCGGAGGCGTCACTGCCAAATGCAGTCTGTGATTCCATAGGTCCATCTACCCGTTCCAGGTTTAGGAAGTTAAGGTCGTCTACCAAAAAGCTTCTGTCACTCGAGGGTACAATAGAAAGTGCAACACTAATGCGGAGGTCGAAACCCAATGTGCGGTAGGGCCTGCCTGAATTAATCCATCCTGAGTTGAGATCGGCGCCAAATCCCTGGCCAAACGGTTTCAGATATTCGAAAAGAAGCGTGTTGGCATCCTCGGTGCCCGCTAAAAGTAGTTCACCGGTATCGCCGAACTGAGCCTTTACGGGCTGTATTTGTGCAAATGAGATAATAAAAATTGTGGCTGCAAGTGAGCCTGAAATTTTTTGGAGCAGTGATTTCATAAGTCTAAAGCATGTGGGTTGTAAATGATATTTTTAAAGGCAACCAAATAAGCCATAACCGGAAAAGACTGGGGTAACAGCCGTTGTTTCCGGTCAGCCTTCTTTGTCTTTACCAAATCCGTTGATTCGATTACAATGGCCTGGTTATTCATCAAGTTACGTTTTTACTGAAGTCTGACTATAAAGACTCAGTTGTGAGTAAACTGTTACAGAAAATCACCTTGCTTAAAAACAATTAATTCATAAAGCTGGCTCTATCCGTGTCTCTCTCAAACAATCGAACTTTACGTAAAGCCTTTCTGGGTAATGATTGACTTATTGTGAGTACCCCGGGATTTGAAAATAATGTTCACTCTGAGGTTTACTCAGATCCCGTAAATAATACTCATTCACAAGTTGGCTTTCTGTTTGTATTCGGCTCTAAATCATGAAAAAGAAGGGGAGGAGATAGAGTACGCCCGAAACAGTTTTCAAAAAAGTTCGGATAGGTAAACTTTAAGGAATCTGCTCACCAATTCGTAGAAGAATGGCCTTCGAGAATACTCCTATGTGAGGCTTACGGGTTAATTCTCAAGCGATTCAAGCATGTTCAGGTACGAATTGTACCGATCCGGATCGATGTTACCATCTTCGTAGGCCTGCACCACACCGCACCCGGGCTCGTGATAATGGGTACAGTTGTAGAACTTGCATCTCTGTCTTGGTTCTATCATTTCTGGGAAATAGAGTGAGAGTTCACTCTTTTCGATCTGAACCAGTCCAAACTCACGGATTCCGGGCGTATCAACTATGTAACCGCCTCCTGAAATTGGAATGAGCCGTGCAAACGTAGTGGTGTGTTTGCCTTTCTGCGAGTAGGAAGATATTTCACCGGTTTTTAAATCAATGCCGGGCTCTACGGTGTTCAAAAGGCTGGTTTTTCCCGTTCCGGATGGACCGATGAATACAGAAGTTTTGTGTAACAGCTCTTTTTTAAGCCGCTCTATGGATGATGAATCGTAAATAGATGAAGACAAAATGAGATACCCCAGGCCAGTGTAAAGCTCGATCAATTCATCCACAAGTTCAGGATCGTGTTTTTTTGCAAGATCCATTTTATTGATGATGATACCGGCCGGCACGTCGTATGCTTCACATGTGACCAGAAATCGATCGATAAAGCCGAGACTCAATTTTGGCTGCCGAACCGACTGAACAACCCAAGCGCGATCTATGTTTGCCGCGAGAATTTGTTCACCCCGGCGCCCATGGGTGGCTTGCCTGGGCACGTAGTTCTTGCGCTCAAAGATTTCGGTGATGGTGCCCGTACCATCTTCGGTAAGCTTAATTGAGACGTGATCGCCCACCGCAACGGGATTCGTAACTTCTCGTTTATCAAGGCGAAATTTACCGGGCAGACGGCAGTCAATAATTTCACCGTCTATGGAAACCTTGTACCACTTGCCGGTAGATTGTATCACACGTCCTTTTTTACTCATGGGTGCCAAGGTACGTGATTTTTTCGATATACCGCTGGTTTCGCTGATTTCACTGATTGTTTATGAAACAATCAATGGAACTTGGTGTGAGCATCAGCCTAATCAGCGCAATCAGCGGTAAAAATCAGTCGAGCACGTTCATCTCTTCGTGAATGCCGGCTTTATTTTTGGAATTATTTTCAGTCTGGCGCTTATGTGATTCGGGCACTTCAAAAAATGCAGCGGGGTCCTGAACCGGCTCAGTTTCCAGAATCAAATCCAAGATCGGCTCCATACGCTCCAGATACCGTATCTTGAGATTGCCGATAACATCTTCTTCAATTTCTGCTACATCTTTCTCGTTTTTCTTTGGCAGAAATACCTTTTCAATGCCCGCACGTTTGGCAGCAAGCACTTTCTCCTTTATACCGCCAACGGGCAGTACGAGACCTCGAAGAGTAATTTCGCCCGTCATGGCGAGGGTTCCTTTCACTTTACGCTGCGTAAAAATGGATGCAACAGCCGAGAGAAGTGCAACACCGGCAGATGGTCCGTCTTTAGGTACGGCGCCTTGCGGTACGTGAATATGGAGATCCCAGTATTTGAACGCTTCTTCCGGGATATTGAGCTCCTGAAATCGTGCGCGCAGATAACTGATGGCGAGCAGTGCAGATTCTTTCATTACATCGCCCAGCTGGCCGGTAATGTGAAGCTTTCCGCTGCCTCTCGAAACACTGGCTTCGATGAATAAAATATCGCCTCCGTATGGAGTCCAGGCAAGGCCGGTTGCTACGCCCGGCACCGTTGTGCGTTCAGCTACATCGGAGAAGAACTTTCGCTTGCCGAGAATGTCGGGAACATCGTTAACTCCAACACTCATGTTTTCTATATCGCCGCTTGCAATCTGTGCGGCCACGTTCCTGCATACAGCACCGATCATCCGTTCCATGTTCCTCACGCCGCTTTCGCGGGTATATTCATCAATTATTCGGTCGATCGCAGCATTCGAAATCTTAATCTGTTTTGAATTCAGACCATTTTCTTTCACTTGCTTTGGGATGAGATACTTCCGCGCAATCTGCAGTTTCTCTTCCTGGGTGTAACCGCTGATCTTGATGATCTCCATCCTGTCGCGCAGCGGGGCCGGTATGGTATCGAGCGAATTGGCCGTGGCGATAAACATCGCTTTCGAGAGGTCATACTCCAGCTCCAGATAGTTGTCCATGAAGCTATCGTTCTGTTCGGGGTCGAGTACCTCGAGCAGGGCAGAGGTGGGGTCGCCCCTGAAGTCGGAACCCACTTTGTCGATTTCATCCAGCATGATTACAGGATTCCCTTTGCCGGCTTTTTTCATGGAGCGCAAGATGCGGCCTGGCAGTGCACCGATATAGGTACGGCGGTGCCCTCTGATCTCGGCTTCGTCGTGGATGCCGCCAAGGCTGAACCTCTCAAATTCGCGGTTCAGTGATCGGGCAATCGACTTTCCAAGCGAAGTTTTACCCACGCCGGGAGGACCATAAAAACAGAGAATCGGGGCTTTCATGTCTTCTTTGAGCTTCAAAACGGCGAGGTATTCAATAATTCTTTTTTTCACTTTCTCAAGGCCGTAGTGATCTTCATCAAGAATTTTTCGCGCCCGCTTCAGGTCGAGCTTGTCTTTGGAATAGTCGCCCCATGGAAGGTCCAGTATCCATTCCACATAGCTGTGAATGATGCCGTAATTGGGCGATGCACTTGGGGTCATTTCAAGTCGCTGAAGTTCTTTCTCAGCTGTTTCAATCACCTCTTTGGGAAGGCCTTTCTTCTCCTTCAGCCTCTTCCGGAGTTTTTCAACGGTCTGTTGTTCACCGTCTTCGCCGAGTGCTTCCTGGATCGCCTTCATCTGCTGGCGCAGGTAAAAATCGCGCTGTTGGTCGTCGATATCGGTTTTTACTTTTGAGCGAATTTCTTCACTCAAATTTAGCACCTGAAGCTCTTTGTTGAGGTACTCCATCACTTTTTCGAGGCGATCTGAAAAGTTACTTACTTCAAGTATTTCCTGCTTTTCCGCTATAGAAACCTGCAGGTTTGAAGAGATAAAATTGAGCAAAAAAGATGGGCTCGAGATGTTGTTTATAGCGATCGAGGCTTCAGATGGTATGTTCGGCGACAGGTTTACAATCTTGCTTGCAGTCTCTTTAATAGAGCGTATGGCAGCGTCGAGCTCTACGCCGCTGATGTCCATGTTTTGACGCACTGCGGTAACCGATGCCTTAAAGAACGGATCGCTTTGTGTAAAATCATCTACGTGAAAGATACTTTTGCCCTGAATTACAACACTCTTGCTTCCATCCGGCATCTTAATAAGCTTAAGGATTTGTGCAACGGTACCGAACTGGTACAGATCTGATGGATCTGGGTCCTCTATGGATTCATCTTTTTGTGTTACAACTCCAATTGTTTTGTCGCTTTCGTAGGCTTCTTTGACGAGTGCCAGAGAGCGATCACGTCCCACGGTAATGGGTACCACAACACCGGGAAATAGCACGGTATTTTTCAGGGGCAGTATTGGGAGTTCGTCCGGGATGGCTGATTCGGTAAGCTTGCGCTCCTCCTCTTCGCTCATTAGAGGAATGGCCTGTTCGAAATCATCAAAACCCTCGCCTTGATCGTCAAATGCCGTCTGAATTTTAAATCGTTGATCAAACATGTAGTGTATAGAAAGGTTATAAATTTTCTTCGTTTTGTTGTGGTGTCGCAAATTCGGAGCCAAAAAGGATCTTGCTACCATAACGTCAGTTATTCTTTTTCTGTTCTGCCAAATTGAGAAAACCTCACGGGGTTCTGACAGTTGGTCAGAAAGAGCTCTCAGTTACTTCTACTGCAGGTAAAACTTGATGCCTACAAGAGATGCTCCCAGTATCTCTGTTGTTGGGCCAATATTGCGGCTTTTTAGCTGCACGGCGGCGGTCAGGTCAAAATATGTGGTCTCGATTGCTCCGCCAAAGCTGTAATATCCCTGAAGTCCGGGAGCCAGGCGTGTACCCGCTCTTAGTGGTAAAAATGTTAAGGGCCTCAACTCAACTCCAAGGTAGGTAACCGGCAAATTTGGTGAAAATCTGGACCGGGCAATATTGTAGCTGATGTCGCCCATCATTTTTAGGCGGCTAATTTGAAATAGTGCACCGGCGTTAATTGTTGTTGGAAGCAGGGTCTCATAAGATCCATCCACAACACTGTCAACCATGTTGTAGGGTGAATCGCTGAACTGGTTCAGAAAAAATTGGTGTTCATTCGGCGCACCCTGAAAGTAAAGCTCCGATAATTCTTCCTCAGGCACGGTGGACTCGTCAATTTCAGGCATGGAAAGCATGCGCGGATTTCTGAAATGATGAAGGGCTCCAAGATCATTGATTGAAAAACTGAAGCGCAGCGACTTCTCGGTAGGTACATCCTGGCGTCGCAGCACTGAAAGATCGCTGCCAAAGGTAATGAGATAGGTGATGCCGATGTCGAGCCCGATTCCTACTCCCGACGGGTTGAATAGATCGGAAAAAGAGCTCTCTAAGGGAGAAGCCGTGCCCGAGAGCAATTCCTGCGCACCTGATGCTGAAAAGAATCCGCTTCCCAGTTGATTGAACCGGGCTTCGCGCTGCCAGCCATCCGCCTCACCTACGGCCGTATAGACGTTAAAATATTCGGAGTCGAGATGGGGACCGGCCAAAACTACCTTCGGCGCAATACCCACAATAAATTCGGAAAGCCTGGGGATGAGGCCATTCAAAAATGTGAACGACTCGGCGTACCCGAATGATAACTCATTCAGTACCTGATATTGGTGGCGAAACGACCGGTCGATTACCATTTCGCCGTTACGCTCCACCGGATCAGCGGAAAAGTAGCCGCGTCCGATTTCGTACGAACTCATTGTTCGTGTGCGCAGGGCCAGCGCATAGCTTCGATCGGCACGATTCCATTTCATTCCCAGCCAGTACAGGTCGGTTTTTGAATGCAGGTAGCTTACAGCTCTTTCGCCGGGGTAATTTCTATCAAGTATGCTGTTTCGATCGCCATCAGTAATAAGGCGATTTTCGTTCAGATCGTTGTAGGGGAGAAGAGAAGTTCTGAAACGGCTAAAACGGTCGTTGTTATTCTGGATGGGCACTGCTGAATCGAAGTAGGCGCCACCCTGAAGCAGGGAAATCTGAAGGTTATAGTTTTTTTCCTGGATGTAAAGATTGGCGGGGTTTACAAATAGCGCCTCAAACCCGGTTAAGTATGCGGTGCCCCCGCCGCCTAGGGCCATATTTTCGGCCGTGAGCGAAATCTGAGCATTCGCATTCATCGTCAGTCCCGCAAGCGGAACCAGAAGCAGTATAATTATTTTTATGAATCTCAAAGATATCTTGTAACCGTCCTTAATCTAATGCAGAACCTGGAGTTTGGCAGCTCGCAACATAAGCGTTTTCTGCCCTCGGCTTTTGAAAAATACGACAACGCGTGCATCTTTGCCCGATCCATTTCTCTGTAAAATTTTACCGGGACCAAACGCGGGGTGCATCACATGAACGCCAACGCGAAAAGGGTCGTCATCGTATTCGTATTCGTAACTTGCGGTAGATGATGGTTTCTTCGTCTGTTTTGGCGATTTCCAGTCGTACTCTATTTCTCTGTCGTTGTAACTGTGGCTATCGCCCGAATCGTAGTGATTGTTTTTCTGCTGGATTGTAGCTCCAGTCTCGGTTCGCACTACACCCGGATCTACTTCGTCGAGGAAGCGAGACCGGGCCTGTCGCTGTTCTTCTCCGAATTTATATCTGAGCTTGCTGTAGCTGAAAAACAGCTTTTTCTGGGCGCGGGTAATCGCTACATAAAACAGCCGTCTCTCTTCTTCGTAGTTGGCCTCTTCGCCTTCTCGGGGGCCCATCGGAAAGAGGTTTTCTTCAAGGCCTACGATAAACACAACCGGGAATTCCAGCCCCTTGGATGCGTGAACGGTCATCAGGGTAACCGCCGGCTTGTCTTCATCGTATTTATCGGTGTCGGTGATGAGACTGATTTCCTGCAGAAAGTTGGCCAGTTTGGCACTGCTGTTGTTCTGCTGATAATAGGCGATGGCGTTTTGTAATTCGAGGACGTTGTCGCGGCGGGTGAGAGCCTGTGCACTGCCGTCCTGAACCAGTGCTTTCAGGTAGCCGCTTTTCTCCAGCACTTTTTTGGTGACATCAAGTAAAGATGTGCCTGATTCAAGCAGGTCGCGGAGATTGTTGATCATCTCTACAAATTCTCCGATTCGCGCCTTGGCAGGCTTGTAGAGATCGGCATCCTCAACGTTGCCAAGAATTTTCCATACAGACATTCCCGTGCTGCGCGCCCTTTTCAGAAGGTCGTTCAGAGTTTTGTTTCCGATACCCCGGCTCGGCTCATTAATGATGCGGAGAAGTGCCTGTTCGTCTTCCGGATTCACCAAAAGCGTGAGGTAGGCAATCACGTCTTTGATCTCCTTGCGCTGATAAAATGAAAGCCCTCCAACAAGCTGATAAGCGATATTCTTTCTTCTGAATGCTTCTTCAAAAACCCGGCTCTGGTAATTTGTGCGATAGAGAATGGCAAAATCGTTGTTGTTAAAGCCGTGCCTCAGCTTCATGTCGTGTATGTAGTTGACCACGCGATTGGCTTCGTCTCGCTCGTCAAAATTTTCAATCAGGGTTACCACATCGCCGTCGGCATTATCGGTCCAAAGGGTTTTCTCGAGCTGTTTACTGTTCTTTTTAATGATGGAGTCGGCGCACTGAAGAATATATTTGGTTGAGCGATAATTCTGCTCCAGCGGGATCTCAACCGCATTTTCGTAATCGCTCTTAAAATCAAGAATGTTCGAAATGTCAGCCCCCCTGAACGAATAGATACTTTGAGCGTCATCACCCACAACGCAAAGGTTCCGGTACTTCTCAGCCAGTAGTTTTGTGACCTTGTATTGAGCGTGATTGGTATCCTGATACTCATCAATCAGGATGTATCTGAACTTATCCTGGTATTTTTCCAACACATCGCGATGATCCTCGAACAGTTCGATCGGCTTTATCAGCAGGTCATCAAAGTCCATGGCATTCGCCAACTTCAGCCTTTGGCTGTAGATCTCATAAACGCGGGCGGTAATGTCGTCGAGGGTGCTTTGTACAAATCTTTGCTTGTACATAGCCGGCTTGATTAGCTGGTTTTTTGCATCGCTGATTTTGTATTGAATTGTTCGCGGACGGATTTCCCTCGGATCAAAATTAAGTTCTTTAAGAATCAGTTTAATTGCGTTTTCGGAGTCGCTCGTATCGTAAATCGAAAATGAACTTTTGAACCCTATACGATCAGCTTCGAAACGAAGAATTTTTGAGAATATCGAGTGAAACGTACCCATCCAAAGCCCTGACGCCTTATCTCCGATTAGGTGCTGGATACGTTCCTGCATTTCCCGCGCAGCTTTGTTTGTGAATGTTAACGCAAGGATATTCGATGGCAGTGCATGCTGCTTCTGAAGCAGGTGTGCAATTCGAAAAGTTAAAACGCGGGTTTTACCGCTGCCTGCGCCGGCAATTATGAGAAGCGGGCCGTGAACGTGGGAGGCGGCTTTTCGCTGCTGTTCGTTTAGCTGATCTAAAAAGTTTTTTTTACTCGGCGTACCGTCTGATTCCGACTTTAGGGTAAACTGCTGCATTCAGTGATGTGTTTCTCGTACGAATTGTGTATGCCACAAAAACTACGAATAATAATTGATGAGATTGTAACCGGGTTTCGAAAAGATTGTCAACAAATTATTTTACGACCAGAAACTGAAGATCCATCACATTGTTTCCTGTTGGCCCGGTAATAATGTGGCCGCCCGCTTTTTTGAAAAATGAGTAGCTGTCATTGTTAGTAAGATAGGCAGCCGGGTCCAGGCCCCTTTTTGCAGCCTCCATCCAGGTAGTCTGATCTACAATTGCGCCGGCGGCGTCTGTGGGTCCGTCAATACCATCTGTGCCGGCACTCATAAAACTCACATCCTTTGTTTCGCCGCTAAGCTTCTTGGCCATGATGAGTGCCAGTTCCTGGTTGCGCCCTCCCAAGCCGTTGCCTTTGATTTCCACGGTACTCTCACCATAAAAGATGTAGGCTGTGTTGGCATCCATTCCATATAATTTCGAGAAGATGTGTTCTGCCAAATCTTGAACCGGACCGGTCCAAGGCCGATCATCCAGAACTGTTAGGTACCCAAGTTTCTTCAGTTCCTGCTCTGCATGCTGCGCTACTTTACGGGCAGATGAGATGATAAATGACCGATGATAGCTGCTTTGAGTGAGTGCAGGCCCGGAATGTTGCTCCATGTTACAGCCGCCTTCGAAAAACGATCTGACTTTTTCGGGCAGCTTTCCAGTAAGATCGTATTTCCGGAGTATATTGGCAGCCTGAATGAAAGAGATGGTTTGGGGAATTGAAGGCCCGCTGCCAATGTCTTCGGGATTGTCGTTGGGAACATCAGAGATAATGAGGTCAATCAGCTCCACATGCCTCAGTTTTGTTAGCAGCTGGCCGCCCTTTATGGCAGACATGGCTTTTCTCACCGTATTCATTTCGCCGATATCTGCTCCGCTTTCAAGCAATAGCCTGTACACCGGTGCGATATTGTCGACGGTTAAGTCGGAAGCGGGCTTGCAAAGCAGGGAAGAAGTACCACCGGATACAAGATTTAATACGAGCGATTCTTCCGGTATACCTGCGATAAACATCAATAGTTCATTAGTAGCCGCAACCGAACGTTGATCGGGAACAGGATGTGAGCCATAAGCTACCTGCGTGTAGTTCTGTTTGTGCAGGGGATCGGGGGTGCTGACTACCATCCCCCCCTTCAGCATAGCACCTGCAACTTGTTCGATGGCCAGTGCCATGCTTGTAGAAGCCTTACCGCTTCCAATAAGGTATAAATCTCTGTCTGCGAGAGATATTACCTGATCATAGACGGTAATGGTTCTGTTCTCCGGGTTTGCAGATATCAGTTCCGGCATAAGCTGGAGCGGATTCACCCTTGTGAGAATTTTATTAAAAACCTTTTTAAGGCCTGATCTATCAATCATTTTCTAATCATCAACAAAGTTATACAAAACAGGTGTATGCTGTTAAAGCTGGTCAAATACCAGAAGAGCCAATTGAAAAAATACGTGTAAACACCTATTTGAATATTAGAAATTTTTAATATTTTGAGCTCGATTTAGCATTTTGGCACAGTTAGCCGATAAGAAAATCCGGTGTGTGGAACCGGATTTACAGTGTTTCCAAGTTTAATCTAAGGTCAGTAATTATGAGTGTTTCTGCAAAAAGAGCCCGGGTAGACTATTCAACTCTGGTAAAGTATTTACAGGCTCAGGAAACAAGAAAAGCTAATGAACTTCTCGAAGAGGTTCTGCCCAAGCTGGTAGAATATCTGCGTGTAACGATGGGCGCCGACCACACCACAGCAGAAGAATGCGTTCAGCAAGCTTTCTTGAATGTATATGAGAGGATATTGGGCGATAAGATTCGTGATCCCAAGTCGATTCTCAGTTACATGATGCAGGCATCAAGGAATGAGTATTTATCCTATCGTGACAAAAATAAAAAATATACAGATCTGCCAGTGGCACATGATCCAATTGTGGAGCCGGCAGAACAGGTAGAACTTCTTATAGACCGGGAAAGGAAACAGGCGATCAAAGACTGCATGAGAAAACTGGATCGGGAGTCGCGTGAATTTATTCTCTATTTCTTTGAAAATCCCGGCGTGCGTTCGAGGCAGGTTGCCAAGAAATTCAATACTACCGAAGCAAATGTGAGAATTAAAAAGCACAGAATAATCAATCAGCTGAATCAGATGTACCTTGACAGAATGACCGAGGGTTGATCCGCCCGGTCATGCTGTTACAATGATGCCCTGACTATCCATCAAATAGAGTTTCAACATTGAGCTTAGCATTTTGTATATTCTCGCTCCCTGAAAACAGAACGAGCTTATACCATTGGAGTTTATCAAGCCCTACGCGGCTCTAGTTGAACAAGAACTGAGATCCCTGCCTTTTCCCGATGTACCGGAGACTCTTTACGCTCCCCAAAGATATATTTTAGAAAATGGAGGAAAGCGCGTTCGCCCCGTGCTGGCGTTAATGAGCTGCGGAATTTGTGGAAAAAAGCCGGAGAGAGCTTTGCCGGCCGCACTCGCGGTGGAACTCCTGCATAACTTCACTCTGATCCATGACGACATCATGGATCAAGCCGATAGCCGGCGCAGTATGCCTTCAGTACATATCAAATGGGATGTGCCATCGGCTATTTTATCCGGCGACGGGCTATTCGTACAGTCGATGCTGCAGCTTCAGCGCTTATCAGACGATATTGATCATAAAAAAGTATCGGGGATTTTTTTAGAAGGCATCAACCGAGTGTGCGAAGGGCAGGCGTTGGACATGGAATTTGAAAATCGACAAAATGTGAGCGCCGACGAGTATCTTTCAATGATTGGCGGAAAAACCGCAGCATTGATCAGTGCCTCCCTGGTGATGGGCGGCCTATGCGGTAATGCAGACGACCGGCAAATTGAGCACCTCGANACGATAGGAACGTCACTCGGGCTTGCATTTCAAATCCAGGACGATTGGCTTGATGTAACCGCCGATCCGGAAAAATTTGGAAAAAGAAGGGCCGGAGATATTTACGAAGGCAAGAAAACATTTTTGATGCTGAATGCGTTAGAAAACTGCTCTGACACCGAGCGTTCCAGAATCCAGGTACTTTTGAGTGAACCGGTGCTAACTTCAGAGATGGTAGATGAAGTATTATCCCTTTACAAATCCTGCGGAGCTATTGATGCTGCTTACAATGAGTTTATCAATTATTACCGCAGAGCTGAAGAGGCGCTTCATGCTTTTGAACAATCCCCATATAAACAAGATCTTCTACAACTGATTAACTACCTGAAAAACCGTGAAATCTGAATTGATGCGCAACCTACTTATTCTATTCTTGCTGGCCCTTGTTTTATCATCATGCCGAAGCCAGGACCTTATTCGGCCCGGTGATTCCATTGAAGTGGCATACGAAAAAGCAATGAATCAGTTTGTAAATGAAAATTTCAGCGAC
>SL_3KL_010_SEDDRAFT_10001596_pt1 | contig 20722 bp, 15 predicted proteins | sample SodLakKL_010_SED_2_FD_10381 | JGI IMG/M metagenome (IMG submission 10381) | reverse complement strand
CCTGGGCCTGCCGATCAGCCGGCAGATCATCGAGCATTTCGGCGGGCGGATGTGGGTCGAATCCGAACCCGGCCGGGGGGCGACGTTCGGGTTCTTTCTGCCGCGGAAAGAAAGAAATGTTCTCGCAGAGACGCAGAGACGCGGAGAAAAGAAATGAGATTTTATTGCTTTCCCTCTGCATCCCTGCGTCTCTGCGAGAGGATGCTTTTGAAAAAGAGAGCAAGCTTATGAAGAAGATACTGATCGCCGACGACGAACCGAATATCGTGATCTCGCTGGAATACCTGATGCAGCGCGAAGGCCATGAGGTGCTGGTGGCGCGCGATGGCGAGGAAGCATTGCAGATGATCAGCGAGCACGAGCCCGACCTGGTGCTGCTGGATGCCATGATGCCGAAGAAATCCGGCTTCGAGGTGTTGCAAGCGGTGCGGGCCGAGCACCCGGATCTCAAGATCATCATGCTGACCGCCAAGGGACGCGATACCGATATCGCCAAGGGCCAGGCGCTGGGCGCCGATGCCTACGTGGTCAAGCCGTTTTCCACCCGTGAGCTGGCCGAGCAGGTCAGGCAGATGCTGGACTGAACATGCGGCGGCTGGAGTGGCGATTGCTGATCGGGACGGCCGTGGTCGGGCTGGCCGGCCTGGCCTGGTTGTTCATCGCAGCACTCATGCTTTGGGCGGTACTGCCCGAACAGAACTGGTCGGCCCTGACCGAGGCGCTGGGCAACCGGGCCGGGTTGCTGGTCATGCTGTGGGCATTCTCACTGTTGCCAATCAGTGCGGCACTGCGTTACCTGATTGATCTGTATGTGCGCGCTCCGGCCCGGCTGGCCGAAGACATTCGTCTACGCACCGATGGCGAGGTCAGCCAACCGTTGAATATTCAGGGCAGTCGCGAAATGGAGCAACTGACCGAGCCGATCAATGAATTGCTCAAGCGCCACGATCAGTTGCGCTCGGAAATGGATGAGCGTATTCGCCAGGCCAGTCGCCAGACCGAACTGGAGAAAAATCGACTGGCCGCGCTGATGTCGGAGCTGGACCGCAGCGTGGTGGTGTGCAACCTCGACGGCCGCATCCTGCTCTACAATCAGCGTGCCCGATTGCAGTTCAAGCGCCTGTCACAGGCCGCCCAGGTAACCGGCGGCAGCGAGCTGATCGGGCTGGGTCGCTCGATCTACACCGTACTGGATCGCCAACTGGTCGCGCATGCGGTCGAAAATGTCCAGCGTCGCCTGGCCCGGGGTGCAGCCAGTCCATCGGCCCAGTTCGTCACCGCCACCGCGTCGGGCAGGCTGTTGCGCATACAGATGAGCCCGGTGCGTGGCGTGGACCCGGAATCCGGGGAAAGCACCACGAACCTGAACGGGTTCGTGCTGTTGATCGAAAACATCACCAACGAAATGCAGGCTGATGCTGAAAAGGATCGATTGCTCAAAGACTTGACCGAAGGCAGCCGCTCGGCCCTGGCCAATACCCGGGCCGCGGTCGAGATTCTCGAGGACGCCGATATCGATGAGGCCATGCGCGAGCGCCTGCTGGGTGTCGTTCGCGAGGAGATCCAGGGCTTGAGCCGACGTCTGGACGAGTTGCGCCAGTCCTCGTCAGCCGCCTGGCGTTCGCGCTGGCCGCTGGAAGACATGCTGGGCGGCGATCTGATCGAGGTCGCCATCGGACGCATCGAAACGGAGTCCGGAATTCATGTCATACGGGAGGCCGACGAAGAGCCGATCTGGCTGCGGCTGGAAAGCTATTCGCTGTTGCAGGCGCTGACCCACCTGGCCGGAAAACTGAGCCAGGAGTGCGGAATCAAGAATCTGACCCTGCGATTGTCAACCCACGAGGGACGCGCCCGGCTCGACCTGGTCTGGCCGATTTCCGAAGAGTCCGGCGAAAAGCCCGATCTGAGCTGGGAAAACGAGCCCATCATCAGTGGCGGCGAAACCATGGTCATGAGCCTGCGCGATGTGCTCGACCGGCACGGCGGAGAATGCTGGATCGAGGAAGAATGCCAGGGCGAAAAGACCCGACGATGCTTTCGCCTGCTACTGCCGCTGGCCACGCCACAGGAGGAACAACCAGCCTCGACATTCCAGCATCACGAGGATCGACCCGAGTTCTATGACTTCGATCTGTTCCGCCCAAGCGAGCGCACGCGCGCCCAGGAAGACAGCAGGCTGCGCGATCTGGGCTTTACCGTATTCGACACCGAAACCACCGGCCTGAACCCGGCCGGCGGCGACCAGATCATCCAGATTGGCGCGGTGCGCATCGTCAACGGCAAGATCCTCAAGCGCGAAAGCTTTGACCAACTGGTCGACCCGCAACGAAAGATTCCCGAAGCCGGTATTCCCATACACGGCATCACCGATGAGATGGTGCGCGGCCAACCCGCCATCGAAGAAGTATTGCCGGCCTTTCATGCCTTCTGCGCCGATAGCGTGCTGGTCGCCCACAATGCCGCCTTCGACATGCGCTGCCTGGAACTCAAGCAGGACGCCTGCGGAGTGGTTTTCGATCACCCTGTGCTCGATACCCTGCTGTTGAGTGCGGTGGTCCACGAAAACCAGAACACCCATAATCTTGATGACATCGCCGAACGCTTCGGCCTGACCATCATCGGCCGCCATACCGCCATCGGCGATGCGCTGGTGACCGCCGAGATCTTTCTAAAACTGATCCCGCTACTCGAAGACCGCGGCATCCTCACGTTGGGCGAGGCACTGGAGGCCTCACGCAAGACCTGGTATGCGCGGGTGAAGTATTGATGATGGCAACTTCAAAGAAAAAGCAATCTCGCGCAGAGGCGCAAAGACGCAGAGAAAACAATTATGAGATGTTAAAAACAAAACCTGGGAACCACCGAAAACACCGAATACACCGAAATTTTCCTGAATCCCATTCGGTTTCTTCGGTGTTTTGCAGGATTTTTTCCTCTGCACCTCTGCGCCTCTGCGCGACCTGCTTTTTATTTCGCCTGTGTGCCTCTGCGCGAGCCGCTTTTAGCTTTTCGGAAACCAACCAATGAACGAGATTACTGAAATCCTCGCCAATGTCGCCCCGTTTTCGGAGCTGTCTTCTGACCAACGCTCAGCGCTGACCGGTGAGTTCGAGGTGCGTGAGGCCAGTGCCGATGATGAGATCGGCGTTTTTGATCCGCCGGGCCGGGATGGTCTGTTTGTGATTGTCGATGGTGCGGTCGAACTGTTTGATCTGGACCGTCAGGCGCTGGAGCAGCGCGGGTCATCCGAGTTGTTCGGGCATGCCATAGGCTTTGAAGATGGAGTCATTGGCTATCGGGTCAAGGCGTTGGAAAAGTGTCGGTTGCTGTGGTTGCCGCCGAAGGCACTGGCAGCGGCCAGCGAATCCCACGAGCTGCTTGGGCGTTTCCTGAGTGGCCGCCCCGGAGAGCGCCTGCAGGCCGAGACGGTGCAACGCACCGGCACCCTGCGCGATCTTGAGCTGCGCGCACCGGTCACTGCCGCACCCGGGTTGTCCATTCGCGCCGCCGCTGCCTTGATGGCGAGCGAGCGGGTCAGTTGCCTGCCGGTGGTCGATGATCAATCCCTGGTCGGCATCGTCACCGACCGCGATCTGCGCTCCAGGGTCCTGGCCAAGGGACTGGATCCGGAACGACCGATCGCCGAAATCATGACCGCCGAGCCAGTCACCGTGGGTCGTGACACGCGCTTTGATGATGCCGTGGTCGAAATGATGCGCCTGGCCATTCATCACCTGCCGGTCATTGATGAGAACCGGCGCCTGGTCGGTGTGATCAGCGCCGGCGACCTGATCCGGCATGAATCTCCCCACCCGTTGCGCCTGGTGCGCGACATTCAGCGCGCGGCAACGGTTGAACAGATCGCCGCTTTTGCCCGCCAGGGCCCGGGGCTGCTGGCCCGCCTGGTCGGTCAGGGCCACCAGGTGTTCGAGGTCGGGCGCATGGCCAGCATGATTACCGATGCCTGCACTCGCCGACTGCTGGGACTGGCCTTGCGCGAATACGGCGATGCACCCTTCGACTGGTGCTGGATGGCGTTCGGTTCGCAGGCGCGCATGGAACAGGGACTGATCAGCGACCAGGACAACGGCCTGTTGCTGGCCGAACGCCCCGAGGGTGATGACGCCGAGTATTTCCTCAAGCTTGCGACCTTTGTCTGCGACGGCCTGGATGCTTGCGGCTACGTCTATTGCAAGGGCGATGTCATGGCCATGAAGAAGTGGCGCATGTCGCTTTCGGACTGGCTGAAGACATTCGACCGCTGGATGGGTGAGCCTGAACCCGAGTCAGTGATGAACTGCTCGATCTTCTTTGACCAGCGCGGGATCGCCGGCAACATGGCCCTGGCCCGGGACATGCAGGAGAAAGTGCTGGCCCAGGCCAGGACCAGCCGCATCTTTCTGAGATTTCTGGCGGCCGAGTCCATCGGCCATACGCCGCCAGTGGGCCTGTTTCGCCAATTCCTGCAAGAAGACCGTGATGGCGAGGGCAAGGGCATCAACCTGAAAAAACGCGGGGTTCTACCGATCGTCGATCTGGCCCGGGTACGCGCCCTGGAAAGCGCGATTGTCGAAGTCCACACCGAAGCGCGTATACGCGCCGCTGCCAGCGACGGCCCGATGAACGAACGCGATGCCAAAGACCTCATTCACGCGCTGCGCTTTATCGGCAACGTGCGCCTGCGCCACCAGGTGCAGCAATACGAGCAGGGCCGGCAACCCGATCACCTGGTCAGTCCGGAAGAACTGTCCGGCCTGCATCGACGCTATCTGCGCTCTGCCTTCGGCATCGTGCGCGATGCCCAGAAGGCCCTGGCCCAGCGCTACCAGTTGTAAACCATGGCGGCAATCTGAAGTACACTGGCTGAATCCGGGTCATGGGTGCATCCCATCCCAGGCCGCCGGGTATCAGTTGAAGGCTCGTTTTTCAATGAGTAAGAGGGAAACAGAATGGTTGCCGCGAGTCAGGCCCACCGAGCCGGTGGGGCGGGTGCCGTGGTGGGTGTTTTCCCTGGGGGTGTTCTCACTCTACATCGCTTCGGCCACAATCGGCCTGAACCTTTTCGGGGTCGGTCCGATGGCGGCCATGTGGCCCCCGGCGGCACTGGCACTGGCAGCTTTCGTTCTGGCCGGCTGGTGGATGATTCCTGTGATTCTGATCGCCGATCTGGTTGCGCTGCATGTCAACGGACTGCCACTCATGCCCATCATTTCAGTGGGCAATATCGTTGGCCCGCTGATTGGCGCGATCGCCTATCGATTGCTGGTCTCGAAATCGCCCTTGCCCCAGACCGTCAAGGAGACGGCTGCCTTGTTACTGGTGATCGGCCCACTGGTCGCCATCGTGACCACAACATTCGGCACGGTCCATGTGATCCAGACCGGCATTTGGCAGTCCTTTCCACTAACCGTACTGATTGGCTCCTGGTGGCTGGGCGATACGCTGGGCATTGCGGTCTTTGCTCCACTGTTCATGTCGGCCGGAGTGGTCTTGTGCGGGTTTTCCGGAGTACTCGCCGTGCGTCAGCATTCCAGCCGTCTCGAAAGCATGCTGGTTACCGGCCTGTTCATGATTCTGGCGATAGCCGTATGGTTACCCCCCATTCGGGAATTCCTGATCACGGGACCGGGCGGGACCGACTTGCAATGGCTGCCACTGGTCATGCTGACAGTGTTCATGCTGATGATCTGGTCGGCGCTTCGACTGCCCTCGATACTGGTATTTGCCGTGCTGCCGCTGGGTGCGGTGAGCGCCATCAAGTTCGGGCTGGTGGAACTGAGCGCCATTCAAACCCTCAGTCTTTTCATGCAATGGCTGGTGCTGTTGCCAGCCGTACTGGTGATGACCGTCGCCTCGCTGCTGATCGAAGCCGGAAGACGCGAACGCTATTTCCTGCAACGGCGGCTGCGCTTTCAGTCCGATCATGACCCGCTCACCGGTCTGCTCAACCGCCGCGCCTTTGAACAGAAAGCCCGTCAATGGCTGGCCGATGATGACCACGATGATCAGCGACTTCTGGCCTATCTGGACCTGGATCAGTTCCAGATCGTCAACGACTCACTGGGACATACAGCCGGTGATGAATTGCTGGTCAAGCTTTCGAACCAACTGATCGAAGTGCTGGGTCCGGAGGACTGCATCGCGCGCCTGGGTGGCGATGAATTCGGTTTACTAGTCCAGGGTTCCTGGGATGGCCGGGGGCGCCAGTACATCGAGCGAATCGTCGACGAAATCCAGGCATTCCGCTACAACCATTCGGGGCGCTCCTTTTCCTTGCGCGCCAGCATCGGTGTGACTGATCTGAAAGGTCTGCCCGAAGACTTCGGACGCCTGCTCAGCACCGCCGACACGGCCTGCATCACCGCCAAGGAACATGGTCGCAACCAGGTGCTTTACAGTCGGGGTCCGGATCGGGTCGCGCGCCGATTGAACCAGGTGCAGAAGATTCCACTCATTCAGGCAGCACTTGACGACCAGCGCATCGAGCTGCACGGACAGTCGCTGATCAGGCTCAACCCGGGCGCACCGGGTGGTCAGGCCCTGGAGGTATTGTGTCGATTGCTCGACGAAGATGGCCGAATCGTGTTCCCGGATGTCTTCATCGGCGTGGCTGAGAGGTCCGGCTTGATGCCGCAGATTGATCGTCTGGTCATCAAGCGCACTTTCGAATGGCTGAATTCCTGCCCTAACCCGCCCGATCGCTGCTTCATCAATCTATCGGCAATATCCATTGCCGACCGACAGTTCGTTGCCGATCTGCTCGACAGTATTCAGACGTTCCGGGTCGATGCCAAAATTCTGGTCTTCGAAATCACCGAGACCGCAGCCATCTCCAATTACATGGCTGCCCGACGCCTGATACAGCAATTGCGTGAAGTTGGCGCCGGAATCGCCCTGGACGACTTTGGCAGCGGCATGGCCTCCTTCGGTCACCTGCACGAATTGTCTGTCGATTACGTCAAGATCGACGCCCGGTTCATCCGCCAGGTCAGCGAACGCCCCATGAACGAAGCCATTGTGCGCGCCATTGCCGATATCGGCCGCGACTGCAATATCCTGACCGTGGCCGAAGGCGTGGAAAGCGCCGAGTCGGTGTCGATACTCAAGAGTCACGGGATCGACTATGCCCAAGGCTACCACTTTGGTCGACCGGCGCCCTTGCAAACATTCGAGGAACCCGGGGAATTGGATTTTCAATCCAGCAAGACCAGGTAGGCAACTCCGCGACGGCGAATTTCCAGGGCCAGTTCTCGGTCCTCCGAGATCGGGAACTGGGCACGCAACTCGCCAAGGTTGCGCACCGCCTGGCGGTTGATTGCAACCACAACGTCGCCGGCACGCAGGCCGGCTTCCCAGGCTGTGGTGTTGCGGCGAACCTCTTCGATCAACACTCCTTGCATGCGCGAGCGATCCGGAATCCGGACCAGTAGCATGCCTTCCATGCGCTCATCAAGGCGATGGCCAGCGATGCGAGCATCGAGATCCTCCTCGATGCGCACTTCGACCTCATGCTCGCGACCCTCACGCAAGTAGCTCACGCGCACCTGCGAACCAACGGCCAGCAGGCCCTCGATGTTACGCAATGACCGGCTGTTGCGAACCTCGCGCTGATCGACCCCGACAATGACATCGCCAGCGCGAAGTCCGGCCTCATGCAGGGCCGAGCCGTCCTTGACCCGGGTGATGACGGCACCATTCTGATCATCAAGGTCCAGGGCGTCACGCAAATCACTGTCGATATCCTGCACCTCCACCCCGAACGAACCGCGCCTCACTTCACCATACTCGACCAACTGGGCCATCACGTACTCGGCGGTACTGGCCGGAATGGCGAATCCGATGCCGACATTTCCGCCGGATGGGGTGAAGATCGCGGTGTTGATGCCCACCAGTCGACCGCGCAGATCGATCAACGCGCCACCGGAGTTGCCGGGGTTGATCGAGGCATCGGTCTGAATGAAATTCTGGTATTCCAGGCCACGCAGACCGGAGCGACCCAGCGCCGAGACGATACCGGAGGTCACCGTCTGGCCCAGGCCGAATGGATTGCCGACCGCAACCACGAAATCGCCGACACGAAGTCGATCGGAATCCGACAAGGGCAATTCATGCAACGAGTCGGCGTCGATGCGGATGACCGCCAGATCGGTGTCTCGATCCGAACCGACGAATTCGGCCGAATATTCGCGCCCGTCCTTCAAGGTGACGGCAATGTCTTCGGCCCCGTCGATGACATGATTGTTGGTCAGGATGAAACCGGCATCGGCGTCCACGACCACACCCGAACCCAGGGATTGCTGCACCCGTTCACGCGGCACGCTGGGAAAATCGAAGAAACGCCGGAAGAATGGATCATCGAAAAACGGACTGCTGCGGACCTGGACCCGGGTACGCGTATGCACGTTGACCACTGCCGGTGTGACATCCTCCAGAATCGGAGCCAGCGAGGGCAGCGGCTTTCCATCGACCTCGGCCGGCAGGGCGGCCCCGGCTGAAGTGGCATACACCAGCGTCAACCCGACAACCAATGGACAAAAAATCCGTCGAATCGGCATCATGTTTCAATCCTGATTGGGCCCGCGGCCTTGGACTTGAAGTATGTTGAGGCGTTCCCGACAATTGCCAAGTTGGCGGCAATGACTTGCAATTGTCATCAAACAATGGTCATATAGTCACAAGCCGGAAATTGGCCACCCAACATACTGGGCCCGAAACCTGAATGGGACACAAGATGTTGAGTCAAGAGCAAAACCTGCAACAGCAAGTCCTGCGTACCGACGTCACCGGCATGCCGCTGGAGTGGATCGGTTACCGCGATGCCGTCAAGCTGATCGTGCTCGGCCAGGTCAGTTATGCCCTGGGCCGGGTGCTTTATCGCATGCATGGCGGGATCAACGCAATTTCGGGCAAGCGAACGGAGATTCCGGTCAATGCCATTGTCGCGACCGCCGGTTCGCATCCCGATGCCCACAAGTTCTACGACTGCTACACCCCGCCGCTGTCGAATCGCGCACTGTTTCGACGCGACGAGAACATCTGCATGTATTGCGGCGATCGCTTCCAGATTCGTGATTTGTCTCGCGACCACATCAAACCACTCTCGCAGGGCGGCATCGATACCTGGGAAAACGTGGTGACCTCGTGCAAGCGTTGCAACAACCACAAGGGTTCGCGCACGCCCGAGCAGGCAGGCATGCAACTACTGGCCATTCCCTTTGCGCCCACCCATGCCGAATATGTCTACCTGCAGGGGCGTCGCATTCTGGCTGACCAGATGGACTTTCTGCTGGCTCACTTCCCGCGCAACAGCGTGCTCCGCCAACGTCTGGCGCGCGCTCGGGCCTGAGCGCGCGGCCCGGTCTGCATGCCGGATTCCCGTTCAAACGCCGCCCGTCCGGTGTACCTGGTCGATGCCAGCATGTACATTTTCCGAGCCTGGTATTCCATGCCCGATCGCTTTGCCGACCATGCCGGGCGACCCACCAACGCCGTCTATGGCTTTGCCCGCTTTCTGTGTGAACTGATCGAGAAGACCTCCGCGCGAAGACTCGCCGTGGCCTTTGACGAATCCCTGACCACTTCGTATCGCAACGAGATCTATCCCGAATACAAGGCCAACCGTGAGCCGGCCCCTGAAGAACTCAAGAGACAGTTCGGCTGGTGCCGTGACCTGGCCCTGCATGCCGGCCTGCCCGTTTACTCGCATGCACGTTTCGAGGCCGATGATCTGATCGCCAGCCTGGCGCGCCACTGCCGGGAGCGACAGCAGGCCTACTGCGTGGTCACCGGTGACAAGGATCTGACCCAATTGGTTGGCGAACACGACAGTTGGTGGGATTTTGCACGCAACAATCGCCTCGACGCGCAGGGTGTCCACGCACGCCTGGGGGTTCACCCGCACCAGGTGGCCGACTATCTGGCCCTGACCGGGGACAGTGTCGACAACATCCCCGGCATTCCGGGGGTCGGTCCCAAGACAGCGGCCGCCCTGTTGAACCATTTCGGCGACCTCGACGGTCTATTCAACCGCCTGGACGAGGTCGCCTGGCTCAAGATTCGCGGGGCGAAAACGCTGGCGTCACGACTGCGCGAACACGAGGCGGCCGCTCGTCTGGCTCGCCGGTTGACCGGCTTGACCGACAGCATCGAGGACGTGCTCAACCATCCGCGCATTGAACGGGACACCGGAAATGCCGATGCCCTGGATGCATTGCTCGATGGCCTTGGATTTGGCCGACCGCTACGTGAGCGGTTGCACGGCCATCGCGAAAACTACTGAGTCTGATCGCGCATCTTGTCGAGCACATCCTGGCCCACGACGCGCACATCGGTGGCGTCGACATCGGCCCGCATGATCGGGATTGGCGGCAAATCCCCGTCGCGCGGACGGCCGCGATTGTCCACTTTCTGCCAATGGCTGGCCGCCAGGAAAACCAGATCGTTCCCCACCATGGTGCCAAACGTCGGCACATCGAATTCGTCCAGGGCTGCGACCACAGGCGCAACGCTTACCACACCCAGTCCATCGGGCCCGAGCTCCAGCTTCAGGACCCGTTCCGGTGTCACCCCGTTCTGGATCACGATCAGGTGGTCATCCCAGTATTCGATCCCATCGATCCCGCCCTCGTTCAGGGTCTCGGGTACGGCCAGCTTCCAGGCGCGCTGCGAATCATCGGCTGCCAGCACCAGGATACCGATCTCATAGTCGACCACATACAAGCGCTGATCATCGTCGGAAATCGCGATGCCGCGCAGACTGGCAAAATTCTGATGACTGAAGAACGGCTGCGGGTGACTGTGCTGTTCCGGGTCGAGGCGGTAGATCATCGGTGTCGCGCTATCGGCAGCGAACACCATGCCTTCACTGTTGATGGCGATGGAGCCAAGCATGCGTGGCTGTCCATCGGACTCCACGGGATAAGACTCGAGTAACTCACCTGACTCCAGGTCCAGTTTGAGCAGTGCAGTGCCACGCGGTCCGGGTTCGTCAGCCTGAAAGTGCGAGACCAGGCCGGTCGCCACCCACAATCTTCCGCGCTCACTGTCCACGACCAGATCGAACACCGCACGCAGGCCATCCACGCTGGCCGGTGAGGCAAATTCCTTCCACTCCTTGCCATCGACGGTCTCGAGGATCAGGCCGTCTCGCACGGTCCCCACGAAGATTCGCTCGCTTTGGTGATCATGGGCCATTGCCTCGGGCATGGCGTGATCCGGTCCGAGTTCGGCAAATACGCTGGCCTCGCCAAACGGCTGGCCGGCCTCGATCATCAGGTCGTTGAGATGGTTGTAGAGGCGGTGCTGACGTAGCTCATCGAGTCCGTCGATCTCTTCCCAATCCTGGGCCAGTCCCTGTTGCTGCATCATCAGCATCATGTTGAAGGCCTTGGAGGTCTCACCGGTTCTGGAGTAGGCGGTCACCAGGTGGGTCATGAAATCCTGGTTGTAGGGCCTGAGCGCATGCAGCTTTTCGGTGGCGCGCGCCCAATCGCCGTAATCGCTTTCCTCGTAGGCCAGAGCAGCCTGATTCAACCAGAATGCAAGCTGGAACTGTTGCGGCATCTCCTCGAGCGGCGGGCGATCGGAACCGGCCAGGCTGGAAGCGGCCAGCATCAATGCGGCCAGCCCGGTCAGTGATCGGAATCTGTTGAGCATCATTCAGAAATCCTGTTCGTTCGTTGGGTATCGTGCGACTTGGGTCAGACGGGACTTGGGACTTCCGGGAACCGGAATCGTTCCACTGACAGGCGAGAATCCACCTGAATGTGATCTACATGACCGCCGGGTTAACGGCCCGGCCGAATCGTTTATCATGGCATCACTCAGAACTCCAGCTCGCCGCTCAATCATGAACACCCGTGACAAAGTACTCTACCAGGGTGCTTACCTGACCCTGAAATCCAGAAATGGCTGGGAGTTTGTCGCACGCCAACACCAGGTGGCCGTCATCATCGCATGGACGGTCGAGGACGAATTGTTGCTGGTCGAGCAATATCGCGAACCGTTGGGCCGCAGGGTGATCGAATTGCCGGCCGGGCTGGTTGGCGATGAATCGGAGCTTGAAGATGAAGACTTTCTGGACGCCGCCGCCCGCGAGCTCGAGGAAGAAACCGGCTGGAGAGCGGGACAACTCACTGAATTCATGACCTGTCCGACCTCGGCCGGAATGAGCGATGAGACCGTGATGTTCGTGCTGGCCGAAAACCTCGTCCAGGTCGGCCGTGGTGGAGGTGACGACAGCGAGGATATTGTGGTGCACCGGGTTCGCAAATCCTTCATTGACCAGTGGCTGGACGAGAGACGGTCCCACGGCCTGGGTATTGATCCAAAAATCTATGCCGCGCTTTACTGGTCGATCAAAAGCTAGCTAACTCGCCAGCCAGTAGCCTGCAGCCAGGCCGATCACGAATAGCGCTGCCCCGGCCATCATCAACCAGGTCAGAAGTGTTCCGACGAAACGACCCGTTGAGGTGCCCGGCGACCGGTTAAGACCAAGAAAGCCATGCAGCACACGCCCGACCACCAGCATGATTCCCAGCACATGCAGCACCGGTGCAGCCACCGACCCCGTCAGCTCCAGTGTGAGCAACAGCAACAAGGCAATCGGTACATATTCACAGAAATTGGCCTGGGCTCGCACGGCCAGTTCCAGGCTGCTGTGCCCCCCGGTTCCAATGCCAACATGGTGTCGCCGTCGCAACATCACCACCCGGATCGACAAACCCAGCAGAATAACGGTCAGCAATCCGGCATAAAAGCCGGTGATCAAGGCGCTCATGGGAGATCCCTCGAAGAAATGTGGTTCAAGGATTAGTATAGCCCCATGCTAGACTCTGGCCAAATTTACCCAACTCAACAAGGACCGGTCATTGAACCATGAGGATTTTCTGCGCAGCACTCTTATTGATATCAGGGCTGGCCATGGCTGAGCAACCCATCGCAATTGCCATTCACGGCGGCGCCGGCACCATCGAGCGCGACCAGTTGGGCACTGAGCGCGAGCAAGCCATCCGCACGGCCCTGGAATCTGCAGTCAATGCCGGCCATGCCATTCTCGAAGAGGGTGGCAGCAGCCTGGATGCAGTCGCCGCCGCTGTTCGCATCCTCGAAGATGCTCCGGAATTCAATGCCGGCCGCGGATCGGTCCTGACCAACCAGGGCAGGGTTGAAATGGACGCTTCGATCATGAGCGGGAAGAACCTGGACGCCGGCGCGGTGGCCAGTGTCCGAGGCATTCGCAATCCGATCGAGGCCGCGCGCCTGGTCATGACCGATTCGCCGCACGTCATGTTGATCGGTGAAGGGGCGGAGACTTTCGCCCGCAATCGTCAGTTGCAGTTCGAAGACGACGAATGGTTCAAGACCGATTTTCGGCGTGACCAGCTCGAAGAAATCAAGAGCAGCGATCAAGCGGCCACGCAACTGTCCGAGGACTGGTACTCCACGGTCGGCGCGGTCGCCGTGGACCGTGACGGCAACCTGGCTGCAGCCACATCGACCGGGGGCATGGCCAACAAGCGCTGGGGACGAGTCGGCGACTCACCGATCATCGGTGCCGGAACCTATGCCAACAACCGCACATGCGCGGTCTCGGCCACCGGCCACGGGGAGTTCTTCATCCGCCATGTCGTCGCATACGATATCTGTGCGCGCATGGCCTACACGGGCAAACCCCTGGTCGAAACTGCCGACGAAGTCGTCAACGAAGTGCTCAAGGATGCCGGCGGAAATGGTGGCGTGATTGCGATTGACCAGCACGGACGCATCACCATGCCTTTCAATACCGCCGGCATGTATCGGGCCGCAATTCACGGCGACGGACAGCTGGAAGTCGCTATTTACGCCGATGAAAAGGGGCATTCACCCGAACCGTGATCCCAAACCAGATTCACCCCGGGGAAGCATCCGTACATTGGCATTCAGGCGTTTAAGGGGTAGTGCGCCGAGCGGACTCGGAAACGGGCACCGCGCAGCTTTTTGCAGTCGCTTTCTAGGTCATTTTCCTAGGCGATACTGGTACATTTCCTAGTCATATTGACGCCATTCTCCCGATGACCGTCCCAGGTCCCGGCATTGAGAATGACGTCATGAAGGGGATCTGTCATCATCAAACGTCACTAGCCCAGCGCTTCAGCATTCACTCGGCAGCAGCGGTTCTCCTGGCCACTGTGTTGATCGGCGTCTCCTTGGCGCCATCAGCTTCGACCATGCCGGACCCGGTCGAAGCCCGAATTGGTCTTGTCGAGCACCTAGTCGAACCCGCTGCCGATGCCGACAGCATCTCGCACATCCTCCGTCAATCCGGGCGACTGACCTGGCAACCCAAGGATGAACGCATCAACAGAGGTTATCAGGATCAGGCTGCCTGGTACCGAATCAGCATTGACAATCATTCGGATCAACTCCTGACCCGCTACCTCGAGATCGCCTATCCATTGCTGGACAGACTCGAGTTTCATCACGTCGAGGGTGAATCGGTCGTGGTTTCCCACCTGACCGGTGACAATCTGCCGCACGATCAGCGCCCCTTGAGCCAGCGGACCTTCGTTTTTCCGCTGGCCATGAATCCCGGCCTGGATCAACGTGTCTACCTGCGTATCGAGACCTCCGGCTCACACCAGGTCCCGATCAAGCTCTGGGAGCCCGAGGCATTCCACGAACAAGACCGGCGCGACATGACCAGCCGCGGAATGTTCTACGGCATGTTGCTGATCATGGCCTTGTTCAATCTGTTCCTGTGGCGGGCATTCGGAGATCGCAGCTTTCTGTACTTTGTCGGAGTGCAGTTTGCCCTGCTGGCAAGCATGGCCACCCTGCACGGGGTGACCTTCATGTACCTGATCCCCGAGCATCCTGAATTGCATGAGCTCACTATCCTGGTTGGTGTGCCGCTGTCAGTGATGTTCTTCTGCCTGTTCTGCAGGGACTTTCTTGACCTGAAGCAGCGATCGCCTCGCGGAGAGCAACTGGCGCGGATATGTACCTGGTTGTGTGGCGCGGCCACTGTGGGTGGGTTGGTATTGCCCTACGGTATATCGACACGCATCTCGGTCAACCTGATTGCCATGGTGTGTTTGCTGATTCTGGCGATCGGCCTGGCCAGGGCAATTCGGGGAGATCGCCAGGGGCTGTACTTCGTGGCCGGCTGGTTCCTGTTGCTGCTTGGCGTCGTTGGTCACATCTTTACCTTGAGCGGGTTGCTGCACAGTCCATTCCTCATGAATTACGCCATGGAGACTGGGGCAATACTCGCGTCACTGGTGTTTTCCTTTGCGCTTGGCGACCGCTTCCACCGTGAACGCCAGGCGCGCTTCGAGGAGCAACAAGCCCGATTGCAGGCCTTGCATGGACGCGAACGTGTCGAGCGACGCATGCTCGAGCAGGCCAGGCGCCATGCCGCTACCGGTTTACCCAATCGTTCCGCACTCGAGCAATATCTCAACCAGGCGCTCAATCAGCCCGCAACCCGCACCGAGCGACTGGCGCTCGTGCTGTTCAGGTTGCGCGGATTTGACGACATCAACAAGACGCTTGGTCACGAAAATGCCGACGGCCTGCTGGGCCTGATCGCACAGCGGCTGGATCAACTAATCCGCGGCAGGGACCATCACCTCACCTTTGTTGACCGTCAGGGCGGCCCCGGGCATGCCCTGGCACATGTCGAGGGCTACGTGTTTGCCTTTGCCGTACGACTCGCCCCTGCTGAAGATCCCACCCCGATGATGTGCGAGCTGGCCGATTTCGTTCGCAGTCCAGTCGAGTACATGGGGCTGCGACTGAGTGTTGGCGTGAATGGCGCCTGTGCGGTCTGCCCGGATGACAGCGCGGATGCCAAAACCCTGCTGCGCCACGCCATGATCGCCTTCGACCAGGCGGGTCGGGACGTACGCGGAATGGCCGTGTATTCGGCAAACGCCAACCCGTATAGCCCACGCCGACTGACCCTGATGACCGACCTTCGTCGCGCCATTGAGAATGATGAACTTGAACTGTATTTCCAGCCACAAATGACCCTTGCCAATGGAAGAGTCAGTGCCGCCGAAGCCCTGCTGAGATGGCCACATCCGGAACATGGGATGGTGCCGCCTGATGAGTTCATCAAGCTGGCTGAAAGAGCCGGACTGATGCAGCCATTGACCTACTGGGTCATTACCCAGGCACTGCATTTCATCCGCCGACTCGAGCAGGCCGGGCACCCGATCAAGGTAGCGGTCAATATCTCGCCCTTGAGCCTGAGAGACCCGGACTTTGCCGATCGTGTACTCGAACGGGTCAGGCAATTCGATGTGCCCGGCCAACGACTGGTGATCGAGGTCACCGAGTCGGCAGCCATGGCCGACCCCGACATGACCCAAGCACAGTTGCAGAAACTGCAAAAAGCCGGCATCCGCCTTTCAATCGATGACTTCGGGACCGGTCACTCTTCTCTTGCCTACCTGAGTACATTGCCGGTGGACGAGATCAAGATCGACCGCTCTTTCGTCATGAATATGCTGGAATCATCCAACAACGATACGATCGTGCGCACCACCATCGATATGTGCCACGCGCTCGGCTACGAAGTGGTCGCAGAAGGGGTGGAAAGCCGGGCCATTGTCGATCGGCTTGTCGAACTGGGCGCCGATCTGATCCAGGGGCATTACCTGATGCGCGCTGAACCGGCGGAGCGGGTACTTGAATGGCTGGACAATACGCTTGGCCTGGATCGCCGAGTGCAACACCCGGCAACCACTATCGACATCAAGAAGTACGCAAGAATCAGTCGAAAACGTTGACGCTCAAGCCGATTCGCGCACCAGCGCGGGCTTGTGCCCAAGGCCCAGGTTGCGGCACAGAGCCAGCGAAGACTTGGAACGGTTGAGGGTGTAAAAGTGAATACCCGGAGCGCCGCTTTCCAGCAGGCGTTGACACAGATGGGTCACAACCTCTTCTCCGAAGGCCAGCAATGATTCACTGTCACCATCCTCTTCGAATGCCTGAATGCGCTTGCGGATCCACATCGGTATTTCGGCCCCACACATTTTCGAAAAGCGCGCCAGGCGCGAATAATTGGTAATCGGCATGATGCCCGGCACGATGGGGATTTCGATACCCAGAGCGCGTGCTTCGTCGACGAAGCGAAAGTAGCTTTCGGCACTGAAGAAATACTGGGTGATCGCACTGTGCGCACCGGCATCGACCTTGGCCTTGAAGTGCACCAGGTCTTCGGCCGGCGATCGGGACTCGGGATGGTGCTCCGGGTAACAGGCGACTTCCATAAGAAAGTGATCGCCGTAGTGCTCGCGGATGAACTTCACCAGATCCACGGCATAGTCAAATACGCCCGATCCACCACCCGAGGGACGATCCCCACGCAGCACGACAAGGCGCTTGACCCCCGCATCGCGGTAGTCATCCAGCAGCCGGCGAATACTGTCGGTATCTTCCGACATGCACGAAATATGCGGCGCAGCCGGCACTCTTGTTTCCTGCTCGATGCTCAGCACGGTTTCGCGCGTTCGCGAACGCGTAGAACCGCCCGCCCCGAAAGTCACCGACATGTACTCCGGCTTCAGGCTCGCCAATCGATCCCGCGCCAGTTTGAACGACTTCAATTGATCATCGTTCTTGGGCGGAAAGAATTCGAAACTGAGTTGGGGACTACGGTTGGTCATTGGATGCCTTTCTTGACGTTAACTGCTGCGTGATAGGACAGTGGCGCTGGTTGGGGAAAACGGGTGAACGGGCCAATGGGTGAAGGGGCTAACGGGCTAAGGGGTTAAGGGGCTAAGAGGAAAACCTCTTTGCCTTAAACCTTAAACCTTAACCCTTAGCCCTTTTACCTTTCACCTTTTACCTTTCACCTCTTACCTGCCTTAATACCGATAATGATCCGGCTTGTAAGGCCCTTCCACCGGCACGCCGATGTAGTCGGCCTGGTCCGGCTTGAGCTCGGTCAAGCGGGCGCCGACGCGCTCCAGGTGCAAGCGGGCGACCTTTTCATCCAGATGCTTGGGCAGGACATAGACCTCGTCATCGTAGCGATCACCGTTCTTCCACAGCTCGATCTGTGCCAGGGTCTGGTTGGTGAACGAATTCGACATCACGAAGCTCGGATGACCGGTGGCACAACCCAGGTTGACCAGGCGGCCACGGGCCAGCAGGATGATCTTCTTGCCATCGGGGAAGGTGATGTGATCGACTTGCGGCTTGATCTCATCCCATTCGTATTGTTCCAGGCTGACCACTTCGATCTCGTTGTCGAAATGGCCAATGTTGCAGACGATGGCCTCGTCTTTCATGCGCAACATGTGGTCATGGTTGATGACGTTGTAGTTGCCGGTGGCGGTGACAAAAATGTCGGCCGCTTCGACCACACCTTCATCTTCAATATTGACCACCTTGTAGCCTTCCATGGAAGCCTGCAGTGCGCAGATGGGATCAACTTCTGTAATCCAGACATTGGCCGAGAGTGCCCGAAGCGATTGGGCCGAACCCTTGCCGACATCACCATAGCCACACACGATGGCGGTCTTGCCCGCGATCATGACATCGGTGGCACGCTTGATCGCATCGACCAGCGACTCGCGGCAACCATACAGGTTGTCGAACTTGGACTTGGTCACTGAATCGTTGACGTTGATGGCCGGGAACTTCAGGGTGCCTTCCTTCTGCATGCGATACAGACGGTTGACCCCGGTGGTGGTTTCCTCGGTGACACCCTGAATGTTGGCCAGGGCCTTCGAGTACCAGCCCGGATTGGTATCCAGACGCTTCTTGATAGCCGCAAAAAGGGCTTCTTCTTCTTCGCTGCCGGGGTTATCCAGCACTGATGGATCCTTTTCGGCCTGGGCGCCCAGATTGAGAAGCAGCGTGGCATCACCGCCGTCATCGAGAATCATGTTGGCGGTCTCGCCGTCAGGCCACTGAAAGATCCGATGAGTGTACTCCCAGTATTCGACCAGGCTTTCGCCCTTGAACGCGAATACCGGCACGCCGCGCTTGACCATGGCGGCTGCGGCGTGGTCCTGGGTGGAGTAAATGTTGCACGAAGCCCAGCGGACTTCAGCACCCAGATCGATCAGGGTCTCCATCAGCACCGCGGTCTGAATGGTCATGTGCAACGAACCGGCGATGCGCGCGCCCTTCAATGGCTTGTCCTTGGCAAACTCTTCACGAGTCTGCATCAAGCCGGGCATCTCCGTCTCGGCAATGGCGATTTCCTTGCGTCCGAAGTCGGCCTGGCCGAGATCGGCAATCACGTAATCGTGGTCGGTCGGCGAGATGGAGTCGTCGAACAACACGCCCTTGCGTACATCTTCTGCTTTGGCACTCATTTTGAAAAATCCTCTTGAAGCTTGTTTGAAAAAGGGAAGCGGGAAAGTAGCGGGGCAATTCCTGCCCCGCTTTCCGGTAATCAGATCCCGGCGGCGTTGCGCAGATCGTCGGCCTTGTCAGTTTTCTCCCAACTGAAGGTCGTGAAGTGATCCTCGTATTTCTTGCCATCCCGGATGACCATGGCCGAGCTCTGCTCGGGATGGCGGCCGAAATGACCGTGGGTGGCCGTCTGCCGGTACATTGGATGCAACAGATCCAGTGATTTCATGATGCCAAAGGGACGCAGATCGAAGTGCTCGCGAATCAGCTTCTCGATCTGTTCCTCGGGAATCTTGTTGGTGCCGAAGGTGGTCACCGAGATCGAGGTCGGCTCGGCCACCCCGATGGCGTAACTGACCTGCAGCTCGCACTTGTCGGCCAGCCCGGCCGCAACCACGTTCTTGGCCACATAGCGGGCCGCGTAGGTGGCTGAACGGTCTACCTTGGATGGATCCTTGCCCGAGAAGGCACCCCCGCCATGGCGAGCCATGCCGCCGTAGGTGTCGACAATGATCTTGCGCCCGGTCAGACCTGCATCGCCCACCGGACCACCGATGACGAACTTGCCGGTCGGATTGATGTGGAAAAGGGTGTTGCTGTGCAGCCATTCTTTCGGCAACACCGGATCGATGATGTGCTTGCGCACCCCTTCACGGATTTCGTCAAGCTCGATGCCCGGATCATGCTGAGTCGACAGCACCACCGCGTCGATGGCCACCGGTTTGCCGTCCTCGTAGCGCAGGGTCACCTGGCTCTTGGCATCAGGGCGCAGCCAGGGCAGCGGATTGTCGCTGTGCTTGCGCAACCGGGTCTGCTGCTCGACCAGGCGATGCGCATAAAAGATCGGCGCCGGCATCAATTCCGGGGTTTCGTTCGATGCATAACCGAACATCAGCCCCTGATCGCCAGCGCCCTGATCTTCCGGGATCTCCCGGTCGACACCCTGGGCGATGTCCGGCGATTGCTTGCCGATCATGTTGATCACCGAGCAGGTCTGACCGTCGAAGCCAACCTTCGAGGAGTTGTAACCCACATCGTTGACAACCTGGCGGATCAGGTCTTCCAGGTCGACCCAGGCGGTAGTGCTGATTTCGCCACCCACCACGACCGCGCCGGTCTTGATGAATGTCTCGCAGGCCACGCGGGCATGGCGGTCCTGGGTCAGGATGGCGTCCAGGATGGCATCGGAAATCTGGTCGGCCAGTTTGTCTGGATGACCCTCGGAAACGGATTCGGAAGTAAACAGGTATGCGCTCATTTCAGGGTATTTATCTTTTGATTCGGATAGAAAGATACATAGTCTAACGCAGAGCGCGTGAGGATGCATCCCCACCCCCGATTATTGAGCCGGCACGCTCGGCCG
>SL_3KL_010_SEDDRAFT_10001595_pt1 | contig 20728 bp, 17 predicted proteins | sample SodLakKL_010_SED_2_FD_10381 | JGI IMG/M metagenome (IMG submission 10381) | reverse complement strand
AAAAAAAACAACAGCCGATATTTCTGAACCGGTCGGAAAAAATCTATTTCAAAAAACTCCCGGGTTACTTATCAAACCCGATTTTTGAAGCAAAACGAGCGCAAATATAAAAAGTTTAATTTTAAAACAACACCTTTCACGAAAAAAAAATTATTTATTTTCACCACCTCTGAACAACACTTCCTGAACCATCTTGCTGTCATCTTATTGTGAATTTAACGCAACAATCTGCTTTTTGCCGTCATTACATTTCTGTTCAATTAAAAACAGAGATTGCAGCTTTCTGCATCTTCTTTAAAAAGGATCAGAATAAGCGGAGATATGAGGATATAATTCTGCATATTGTGTTTTTCAGTAAAATTGAGACTTAATTACACGATAAATATATTAGTTTTGTAACTACCGGATGTTTCATCAAACTCATAATGAACAAGTGGCACAGAACCTTGTAGTAATACCAACATATAACGAAAAGGACAATATTGAAAATATAACGGATGCAATCTTTGATCTGCCGGTTGATTTTCATATTCTTGTGATAGACGACAACTCTCCTGACGGAACTGCGGAGATTGTGGAGAAACTTCAAAAAACACGATATGACAGGTTGTTCCTGTTAAAGAGGGAAGGTAAGCTTGGACTGGGAACGGCATATATAACCGGATTTAAATGGGCGCTGGAACGGGGGTACGAATATATTTTTGAAATGGATGCCGATTTCTCCCACAATCCTCAGGATCTCACAAGACTTCTTGATGCATGCAGGGTGGGCAAAGATCTGGCTATAGGATCAAGGTACGTAACGGGAGTAAATGTAATTAACTGGCCTATCGGAAGAATTCTTGTGTCATACTTCGCATCAAAGTATGTAAGGTTTATAACAGGGATGAAGATACATGATACAACGGCCGGATTCAAATGTTACAGGAGAAGGGTACTGGAAACTCTAGATCTAGACAGGATCAGGTTCAAGGGTTATGCTTTCCAGATCGAGATGAAATTCAAAACATGGAAATGTGGTTTCAGAATTGTTGAAATCCCGATAATATTTACCGAAAGAAAGCATGGTGTATCAAAAATGAGCGGCGGGATCTTCAATGAAGCTCTGTGGGGAGTCATATTAATGAAGATACAAAGCTTCTTCCGGAGTTACATAAGCAGCAGCTCCGGCAAAAAAAACAATTAATGTGGACAAAATGAGCACATTACTGATAAAAAATGCAAGGGTAATAAACGAAGGGAATGTATATAACGGACATGTTTTATGCATAAACGGGATGATCGAAAGAATTATCCGGCAGGAAAAAGTACCCCGTAAGATTCTCGGTGAAAAACCGCATACAATAGATGCATCGGGCAAGATTCTTATACCGGGGGTGATAGACGACCAGGTGCATTTCAGGGAGCCGGGACTGACACACAAGGGAGATATTGCAACCGAATCTGCTTCAGCTGCAGCGGGGGGAATAACTTCGTTCATGGAGATGCCCAACACTGCCCCCCCGTGTGTTACAAATGAGCTGCTGGAGGATAAGTTCCGGACAGCTTCTGAAAAATCAATTACCAATTATTCGTTTTACCTTGGAGCCACAAATGACAACCTGGATGAACTGCTGATTGCCGATCCGTCTAAAGTCTGCGGAATCAAGGTGTTCATGGGGTCATCTACCGGCAACATGCTGGTTGACAACAAGGAGAGCCTCGAAAAAATATTTTCGAGAGTCAGATTACCAGTTGCCGTTCATTGCGAGGATGAAGAGACAATCAGAAAAAATTCAGCTGAATACAGGGAAAAATACGGGGAGGATGTTCCGGTTAAAATGCATGCAGCGATCCGCAGCGGGGAGGCGTGTTTCATCTCTTCATCTTTTGCGGTAAGTTTGGCCAAAAAGCATGGCACGAGGCTTCATATACTGCATATGAGCACTGCCAGGGAAACCGGTCTGCTGGAAAAGCCCTCTCACTCCGTTGATAAGAAGATTACAGCTGAAGCATGCATTCACCATCTCTGGTTTGATGAAAGTGATTACGAAAGACTGGGTTCAAACATTAAATGGAACCCGTCTGTTAAAACTTCGCACGACAGGGAGGCATTGCGTGAGGCTGTCATTTCAGGTAAAATTGATGTAATAGCAACCGACCACGCTCCGCACACAAAAGAGGAAAAAACACAAAAATATTTCAATGCCCCTTCAGGAGGACCGATGGTCCAGCACTCGCTGCCTGCAATGTTCGAGCTTGTAAAACAAGGGGTCTTTTCGCCCGAACTGGTTGTTGAAAAAATGTGCCATGCCCCTGCCCTTTTGTTCGGCATTGAAAAAAGAGGTTTCATCAGGGAAGGGTATTTTGCTGACCTCGTGCTCATTGACCCTGACTCTCCATGGAAAGTAAGCAGGGAAAATATACTGTACAAATGCGGATGGTCTCCTTTTGAAGGTGTCACCTTCGGTACATCAGTAACCCATACAATTGTCAACGGTAACATAGTATATGAAAACGGTGAGGTTGATTACAATTCCAGAGGTAAACAATTGAAATTTAACCGTTAAAATAATACAAATATGAGTGTGATAAAAGAAAAGGAAATTAACAAAAAGGGGCTGATGCAGGTTGCAGAAATAATGGTACTGGCAGCAAGAACAGCACCCAAGGCAAGAGGCATCGATACACATGAAATTTTTCTTGCAACAGGCGAGACTATTAAGAATCTGTCGGATAGAATGAAAGAGATAGCTGTTGAATACGATATGCCCTTTTTTAAGAGGGATGCTGAAAATATCCTGAATTCACACGTTATTTTCCTTGCAGGTACAGGTATAAGAAGCATAGGGCTTAAAAAGTGTGGAATGTGCGGTTTTGCGAACTGCGAGGAAAAAGACAACCATCCGGAACACCCCTGCGCTTTCAATACGGGCGACCTTGGTATTGCTATCGGATCTGCAGCTGCAGTTGCAATGGACAACCGCGTCGACAACCGGATAATGTATACAGTGGGACAGGCTGCAATGGACCTTAAACTGTTTGGCAGCGGTGTAAAAGTGGCTCATGGTATACCTTTGTGCGCATCATCAAAGAACCCTTTCTTTGACCGGAAGTAATTTCAAACAAATGAAAAACAACAACCTGTCTGTCCTGTTTGTAGATTCCACCCATCCGGTACTGGTTGAAAAACTTACCAGGGCAGGCATGAAATGTGATTACCGGCCCGACATTTCCAGGCGTGAAGCAGAAAGATGCATTCATAAATATGACGGGGTTGTAATCAGAAGCAAATTAGTATTCGATAAAAAGATCCTGGAGAAGGCCGGCCGGCTGAAGTTCATCGGCAGGGTAGGTTCAGGGCTTGAGAATATTGACACTGAATACGCCACATCAAGGAAGATAGCCTGTTTCAAATCACCCGAAGGCAACCGCGATGCTGTAGGGGAGCATGCTTTGGGACTGCTTCTTGCAGTGATGAACAATATTTGCAAGGCCGACAAGGAAGTATCCGAAGGAAAGTGGTTCAGGGAAGTGAACAGGGGAACCGAAATAATGGGGAAAACGGTGGGCATAATAGGCTATGGCAATACAGGCAACGCCTTTGCACGATGCCTGCAAGGATTCAAAGCAAGAGTGCTTGCATACGATAAGTACAAATTCAGCTTTTCGGATGATTTTGTTACCGAAAGCTCTCTTGAAGAAATTTTTGAAGAGGCGGATATTTTAAGCCTTCATGTGCCGCTGACAAATGAGACAAATAGCATGGCGGATATTTCCTTCCTGCAGAATTTCAAAAAGGATATTTTCCTTATCAATACTTCAAGAGGGAAAGTGGTCAGCACTCCCTCACTGGTAGAATGCCTCAGGACGGGCAAGGTAAAAGGAGCCGGACTTGATGTTCTGGAGTATGAAAAGACAAGTTTCGAAGAGCTGCACAGGAACAAGTTGCCGGATGATTTCAGTTATCTCACCGAGCATTCACGTGTGGTAATGACTCCCCATATTGCGGGATGGACTCATGAGTCCAATATTAAACTGGCGGAAATACTTGCAGACAAGATAACCGCATGTTTCGGCAAACTACCCTGAAGCGGAATTTATTTTAGAACAAACCTTATGGTATTGCGGGTGCGCTGCTCAAGCAGTATGCTGCGTCCCCGTGTCATTCTCTCCACAGCCTCATCATTGTAATACCTTACGGTTACAAGGTCAAGCCGGTCGTTGTAAAGAACCCTGAAATCGGGCTTAAGCTGCTCCATCAGCTCAAATACCAGACTGCCCGGATTGTCAATGCAAAGTGAAATGTTGACGGCGGAATTTTGTATCAGGTTTACCTTGATCCGGTTTCTGAAAAAAGATGCAAATATTTCACTGAGAGCGCCTTCCACCACAAAGGAATGATCCTTTGGCATCAGGGAAACAAGGAGCTGATCCTTCTTTATAATGTAAACAGGCTTTATAAGTCCGGGACCTTTAGTTTCATGAATAACAGTGCCGGGAACATCCGGATTTTCGAAAGACTTGACATACAATGGTATGTTTTTGTTCTGAAGCGGTTTAACTGTTTTGGGATGTATCACCTTTGCACCGAAAAATGAAAGCTCAATGGCATCCTTGTATGAGAGTTCAGGTAGCATCTCATAACCGGAAAAGAGTTTTGGATCGGCTGTCAGTATGCCGGGAACATCTTTCCATACTATCACTTTTGAGGCTTCAAGCAGGTTGGCAAGAATGGCTGCAGTGTAATCCGATCCTTCGCGCCCCAGTGTGGTGGCGTGCCCGTTTTTTGTTCCCCCCGTGAAACCCTGTGTTACAAATATTCTGCAACTATCGTCAGCAAATCTCTTCCTGGCCTCATCTCCTGATTGCTCCCATTTTACGGATGCCTCCCTGTAAGTTTCGTTGGTTATCAGCCAACTGGCAGAATCCACCCAGCGGTTGGCGACATTAATGGAGTTGAAATATGAACTTACAATTTTTGTGGAAAGCTTCTCACCTGCAGAAACAAACTGGTCGTATTCGTAATCAAAATTGCCGGAGTGCGTCGATCTGATCTTGTTCAACAACTCCTCAAATATTGAAAGAACCTCATTATATACAGGAACTTTACTGCCTCCAAAAAGTTCGTTCAGGATATCAGTATGGTAAGCCCTGCAATCATCCAGCATTCTGAAGCGCTTATCATCCTGCCTGAACCAGCCATCCAGTATATCCTCAAGTGCATTCGTGGTTTTGCCGAAAGCAGAAACCACAACTATAAGATCCTCATTGCAGGAAGAAACAATACGGGCTGCATTTTCTATTGACCCGGCAGATCTAACCGATGCTCCGCCAAATTTGTATATGACCATCAGGCTCCTGGTTAATTTCCGGATGCAAATGTACATAAAATTTATTCTGCGTAAATTAAACAGCCGCATGAAAAAATTTTACACGGTCAGAGGAAAAAAATCTGATAAAAGACGAAGGGAGGCTATCTTTGCAGCCGGAACAATTTCGCCATTATATGGAATAGTTGGAACATTCAAAATTATTGTTTAATTTTATTTTTTAACGCATGTTACTTTAAGTCTGAAAGCAAACACCCTTACTGCAAAGCAAAAATTCCTGCAAAAAAGCAGGTTCCTTAAGAGCAATAAAAGGGTTAAATGTTGATGACTTCAGAGAATAATTTATTAACAACCAATCGATTAAAATGATAAAGAGCTACAAAATCACTACTCTGAACGAATATATCATAAGGAGGCAGGCCGAATACCCTTATGCAAAAGGAGAGCTGACCAGGCTGCTTTACAATGTCGGTGTGGCCGCAAAAATTGTAACAAAGAAGGTTAACAAAGCCGGTCTTGTTGACATCCTCGGGAATATGGGCAATGTGAATGTGCAGGGTGAAGATGTAATGAAACTGGATGTTTTTGCAAATGAAACCTTTATTTCGAGCATGCGGGCAAGCGGCGAATGCTGTGGAATAGCTTCTGAAGAGAACCAGGGTATAATTACTTTTGATGACGGGCTGTCGCGTGATGCAAATTATATTATGTCAATGGACCCTCTTGACGGTTCATCTAACATTGATGTAAACGTATCAATCGGAACCATTTTTTCAATTTACAGGCGTCTGAGCAGCAGGGGAAGCAAAGCAGAAGAGAAGGACTTTCTCCAGCCCGGAAGGAAGCAGGTTGCTGCCGGATATATTATTTACGGCTCATCTACTATGCTTGTTTATACAACAGGAAATGGAGTTGCAGGCTTCACACTTGATCCGTCAATCGGAGAATTCTGCCTCTCTAACCCGGATATAAAAACACCTGCTGCCGGCAAGATTTACAGCATTAACGAGGGGAATTACATTCATTTTCCGCAGGGTGTGAAAAATTATATTAAATATTGCCAGGAGATAGATTCTCAAAGCAAAAGACCTTACACTTCAAGATATATAGGTTCTCTTGTTGCCGATTTTCACAGGAATCTGCTGAAAGGGGGAATATTTATATATCCCCAGACCCGGAAGTCACCCACGGGAAAACTCAGGTTGATTTACGAGTGCAATCCAATCGGGTTTATTGCAGAGCAGGCCGGAGGAATGGCAACAACGGGCGAACAGAATGTGCTTGACCTTGTCCCCGGCGACCTGCACCAACGCATTCCCTTCTACACAGGGAGTAAAAATATGGTCGAAAAAGTTAAGGAGTTCCTGGAGAAAGAATAGATTAAAACCGGCATACCACACATTACCTTTTCTGCAAATTTCCCGCAGCACATAACAAAGCTATGACTGTATGCGTTTGTACTGGCATTGGTATTAATTCCGGATTACTTCGAAAACAGATGATGTTTTGGAACAGAAAGAAAATAAAATAAATTTTTATTCACATCTCAATAACACAGACCGTTTATCAAAACGAATAAGTGAGGGCAATCGCTTTTTTGCAGGGCTTAAAGGGCTTGTGGGCTCTTCACTGCCCATGTTCTGCTCGTCCGTAATCAGCAGCTCCGGCACCAGTCATCTTTTTATACTGAACGACAAGGAAGAGGCGGCATATTTTATGAATGACCTTGAGACTTTCTGCGTGAGCTTCCCCCCGCTTTTCTTCCCTTCAGCCTACAAAAGGTCGGTTCAGTTCGGACAGCCTGATCCTGACAGTATGATAATGCGTACCGAGGTACTTAACAGCATTGCTTCCGGCGGCAGAAACCTGGTGATGGTTACCTATCCGGAAGCACTGGCAGAAAAGGTTATTACGCGCAAAGGACTTGCTGAGAACACACTTCAGATAAAAAAAGGAGAAAAAGCAAGTATAGATTTCATTGAGGAAGTTCTTGATGAATACGGCTTCCGGAAAACCGACTTCGTTTACAGTCCCGGCGAATACTCCGTTAGGGGAAGCATAGTGGACATTTTCCCTTTCTCTGCAGAACTCCCCTGCAGGTTAGATTTTTTCGGCGACGAAGCGGAAACCATAAGGTATTTTGATATTGAATCGCAGCTTTCTAAAGGTGAGACCGACATGGTTTCAATTGTGCCGGATGTACAGGACATTCTGGATGAAAAACCCGGTATTTCCGGGGAGAGGGAATCCTTTTTTGACTTTACAGGGGACAATACCGTTGTGTGGATTTATGATGCAGGATACTGCCGTGAAAAGATCTCGGAAATATTTGAAAAAACTTTTTCAGTCAACATAAATGAAGAAACCGGTGAAATTAACCGTCCGGATGTACTTTTAAGCGGTGATGAATTTATTTCAGGTGTGAAAAAATTCACTACGGTTGAGTTCGGACACCATCATCTGCTTAAGCACGACATATCACTAAAGTTCAATACTGTTCCCCAACCTGCCTTTAACAAGAATTTCGGGTTGCTTGCAACTACACTTGCTGAAAACAGTGAAAAAGGTTTTACAAACTATATTTTTTCAGAAAACAAAAAGCAGTTTGAGCGCCTTACCGATATCTTCAGGGAAATTTATGGCGAAACAGATTTTTCACCTGTTAATGCCAACATGCATGCCGGGTTCACCGACTATGACCTTAAAATTTGCTGCTTTACCGATCACCAGATATTTGAGCGTTATCACAGATACCGGCTGCGCAATAATTTCACAAAAAGGGAATCGCTTACCCTTAAAGAGCTGCACGGGCTCCACCCGGGAGATTATGTTGTACATACAGACCATGGAATAGGAGTATTCGGAGGGATAGAGAAGATAACTGTTAACGGCAGGGAACAGGAATCTGTCAGACTTGTATACAAAGACAACGACCTGCTTTTCGTCAGTATTCATTCTCTTCACCGGATATCCAAATACAAAGGGAAAGACGGGGTGCCCCCAAAGATATACAAACTGGGATCAGGGGCATGGCAAAGGCTTAAGGACAAAGCGCGCAAACAGGTAAAGGATATTGCAAGGGAGCTTATTGTGCTGTATGCAAAAAGGAAACAGGAAAAGGGGTTTGCCTTTTCCAGGGATTCCTATTTACAAAAGGAGCTGGAAGCATCTTTTATATATGAAGATACCCCCGACCAGATAAAAGCCACCTCAGCGGTTAAGGAACAAATGGAGTCTGATTCTCCAATGGATATGCTTGTCTGCGGTGACGTAGGGTTTGGCAAAACTGAAATTGCAATCAGAGCTTCCTTCAAGGCAGTGGCAGACAACAAACAGGTGGCGGTACTGGTTCCCACCACAATCCTGGCTATGCAACACTATAACACTTTCAGCGAAAGACTTAAGGAATTTCCATGCAATATAGGTTATGTAAGCCGGATGAAAACACCTGCAAGTCAGAAGAAGATAATCAAAATGGCCGAAAACGGCGAGATTGACATTCTTATAGGCACCCACCGGTTAATCAGAAAGGATGTAAATTTCAGGGACCTTGGACTCCTTATTGTGGATGAGGAGCAAAAGTTCGGTGTAAGCGTGAAAGAAAAAATCAAACAGATGAAGCTGAACGTGGATACGCTTACACTGACAGCCACGCCTATTCCGAGGACTTTACAGTTCTCACTTATGGGTGCACGCGACCTGTCAATTATTAATACTCCCCCCCCCAACAGGCATCCTATTCAGACAGAGCTTCACACTTTCAATCACGACATAATCCGGGAGGCAATTACATTCGAGGTTCAGAGGGGCGGACAGGTTTTCTTCATCCATAACCGTGTTAAGAACATAGATTTTATTGAAAACCTCGTGCAAAAACTCTGCCCGGGTGTCAGAACGGTCATTGCACACGGTCAGATGCAGGGCAACAGACTTGAACGTATCATGCTGGATTTCATTGAAGGTGAATGTGATGTCCTGATATCAACCAATATAATAGAATCGGGGCTCGATATTCCCAATGCAAATACCATTATTGTAAACAATGCCCACCATTTCGGTCTGAGTGACCTGCACCAGCTTCGCGGGCGTGTAGGAAGATCGAATATAAAGGCATTCTGCTACCTGCTTGCACCAACTTTGAACACACTTACAAGCGAAGCCCGAAGGCGTTTGAAAGCTATTGAGGATTTTTCGGAACTGGGCAGCGGATTCAACATAGCTATGCAGGATCTGGATATAAGGGGAGCGGGCAATCTCCTGGGAAGGGAACAGAGCGGGTTCATAACTGAAATGGGATATGAAGCTTATCAAAAAATAATCAGTGAAGCAGTAAGCGAACTAAGGGCTGAAGAGCTATCCAACCTTTCCGGCCCAAAAGAGGAAAAGGATGGTGATAAAAAGGAGGAATATGTAACCGACTGCCAGATAGATACCGATCTGGAGCTGCTTTTCCCTGACAGCTATATTTCAAATGTAACAGAAAAGATAAATCTTTACAGAACTCTCGACAATATCTCTTCGGAAGATGAACTGAAACGGTTCGGGGAAGCTTTGGCCGACCGGTTCGGGAAACTGCCGGAGGAGTCGGCTGAACTGCTCAATGTGGTAAGATTGCGCTGGATTGCAATTTCACTTGGCTTCGAAAAGATCATACTGAAAAATGGAAAGATGATCGTGCATTTCATATCAAACAAAATGTCGCCCTACTACCGCTCTTCAGTTTTCTCTGGTATAATAATGTTTATTCACAGGCAACCGGCATCCTTTAAAATAAGGGAGTCTAAAAACAAGCTGTCGCTGACCGCAGAGAATATCAGGTCGGTCAGCGAAGCAATTTCGGTGCTGGAAACTATCTCAAGGGGAGCATTACAGCCGTCTGAAAGCTGACAGCTGTCTATTATTGCTCCCCTTTTGTAACCCTGCTGCAATCAATCAAAGGATACCCTTTTCTCTCCCGCCGTAACACTGAATGGGAGGATATTTTCCCTGGGTGCAAGCGGACAGGTTGCATAATCTGAAAAAGCACAGGGAGGATTGTATGCCTTGTTGAAGTCAATACTGACATAGCCGTCCTCGCCGGGAGCGCCCGGACTAAGGAATCTGCCTCCACCGTAAGTTTCAATACCGCTTGTTTCGTCACCGAATATCAGAAAAGGGTTCTCCCTGCTTCCTGTCGGATAAAGCCGGTATGTTTCACCCTCATACTCAAACTCAAATATCCCGGGTACTGATTCCTCATTTATATCACCAAGCACATTGGGAATATTTATTGTAAGCCCTTCTTCATCTTCAATAAAACGTGCCCTGATTATCCAGTCCTGGTCGGGAGGATAACGATCTATCCTTGTAAGCTGCTCTATACGAGGGTGCTGAAAATCGCGCAGGCGTATGCCGATCCTGTCACCTCTTCTGATAAGGAAAAACTGAAGGGAGTCGACCGATAACCGGGTAGCCCTTCCTTCTGCATCAGTAATCAGCTCCACTCTTTCAACCTGCTCTTCTCCTGACATGACGGGGACACCGGGAGCGGCAACAAACTCAACCCCATCATCTCTGAGAATAATTTTGCCAATATTTTCAGGTCCCCTGCGAAAAACATGATGGTTCTCAGAAGATGACCCGATAGTGTTTTCTCCCTCATTAAGCCAGAACAATCCTGCCAGGTTAAGCCATCCGCCGGGAGCCTTCAAACGCTCAAGCCTGTTTGAATCCCACTCTGCTATTGATTCGGCATACTCTTCCGAACTCATCCTGTCTCCCGAACAGGAATTGAAAATAAACGTCGCTGTTAGTGTAAGCAGCATAACAGCTTTTAAAATGATTCGTGACATCTCTGTTGATTTTGGTTTTAAAAAGTTCTATTATCGTTAAAGTTGCATTAATAGAAATACCGGCAATGCGTTCTGATATATTCAGCGATATGGATTCTTCGTTTCTAAAAGTCCTGCCGGCCAATAACATTAACTTTCAAAAATAAAGATTATTTTATCCTTTTATTGTTTTTGACGGATATTTTAATTTGTATTTTGACGGTTAACGTATAATTTATCCTGTAAAGGGTTATCTCCCGATAAAAAGAGATGGTCTGAAAGCAGATCAGTCATCCCCGGCATCAAATCCTGTCAATGCAATAAAAGAGCCTGATTCATCCAGCTGTTTCCTTATACGGGTCAGGTTCGAAAGCGATATCCCCCCTGTAAAAATATAATAACCGTTGCTTTTGCGTAAATCGCCTTTTTTTACGAATCCTGCACTCCGGATAATTTCTTCACTTCCGGTTCTCAGGTATATGTTCAGAAACTTCTCCCCGTTTATTTCTACACCGCTTCCATTCAGAAACTTTCTGTAACGGTAGCCATATCCGGATGTTCTGGCATCAATATCAGACATAACTGCAGTTGCAGTCGGCATCCTTCCGGCACCTTTGCCTGTCAGCACCTGCCTGCTGCACTGCTCCCCTTCCAGTACAACAGCATTATACTCGTTTTCCACATGGTACAGGGGGTTATCCCTGTTCATCATCCAGGGTATCACAAACATTGAAAAACCTTTACCCGATCTGAGTATATTGCCCGTAAGCCTTATCTTCATTCCAAGGGAAGCCGCATATTGAATATCTGCCGGTCTCAGGTTTTGAATACCGGAACAGAAAACTGTTGATGGATCAACCCACTTGCCAAGTGAATGTACGGCCAGGATCACAAGTTTGCTGAGAGTGTCTTCACCGCTTACATCCAGCCGGGGATCTGCTTCAGCAAAACCAAGCAATTGTGCCTGTGACAGAGCTTCCTTATAAGCCATTCCATCACCGAATACCCTGCTTAGGATATAATTGGCAGAACCGTTCAGTATACCGCTTAGTGATCCAAAAATGTCGTTTGAATAATACTCCTCCAGGTTCCTGATTATTGGAATGCTGCCGCAGGTACTCCCCTCGTAGAGCATTGCTGTTCCGTTGCCTGCCAAAAATTTTCTGAAAGCAGGCAGCCTTTCCGCAACCATTTTCTTGTTTGCACTTACAAGGCTTTTCCCTGTTATGAGAGCTTTTTCAGCTATATAACATGCGGCATCAGGATCGTTTATCACTTCAACAACAAGATTTATCTCATCGTCATCAAGCACTTCATCCAAATCATAGCATATTTTACCGGGGGTAAGAGAACGTTTTTTAAGGCGGTCTCTTACACACACCTTTTTTATGGTTATACCGGGATCGGAACGGCGGGAAACAAGCTCATAAACACCTTGTCCAACAACTCCAAATCCTATCAAACCTATTGTCTGCTTCATATTTAAATTTTATTTATTTTTTCCGGTAATCGATTTTACAGCATCAAAACCTCTCTCAAGGTCGGCTATTATATCACCTGCATCTTCAATTCCTACGGAAAGTCTTATCAGACCGGGAAATACACCTGATGCCGACTGCTCTTTAGCTGACAATTGCTGGTGTGTTGTCGATGCAGGATGAATAATAAGTGTTTTTGCATCCCCTACATTTGCAAGATGGCTGATGAGCTCCAGACTCTCTATGAAACGGTCTGCTGCCACAGTTCCCCCTCTTAAAAGAAAGGTCAGGACTCCCCCGAAACCATTCTTTAGGTATTTACGTGCAAGCGAATGATAGGGGCTTGATTCGAGCCCCGGATAATTCACCCTTTCAACCAAAGGATTTTTTTCAAGCCATTTTGCAACGGAAAGGGCGTTGTCTGAATGGCGTTGTGCCCTAAGTGACAGCGTTTCCAGTCCCTGCAGCAATAAAAAGGAGTTAAACGGACTAATGGCAGTCCCGTAATCACGCAGCCCCTCCACCCGGGCACGTACAATAAAGGCGACGTTTCCGGCAGGATTTCCGCTGCCAAACTTATCCCAGAACACCAGTCCATTATAACCTTCCGAAGGTTCGGAAAACTGAGAAAACTTACCGTTACCCCAGTTGAAATTGCCTCCGTCAACAATAACACCTCCGACACTGGTACCGTGACCCCCGATCCATTTTGTGGCCGATTCAACCACTATATTTGCTCCGTGTTCAATCGGTCTGCAAAGATAACCACCTGCAGCAAAAGTATTGTCGACTATCAACGGTATGTCATGACTGCTCGTTATGCGGGCCAGGGCTTCAAAATCGGGAATATTAAAGCCCGGATTTCCAATGGTCTCTGTGTAAACTGCCTTTGTAGAAGAGTCTATCGCTTTTTCAAATTCCTCAGGATCGTTGCTTTCAACAAACTTCACCTTGATGCCAAGCCTTTTGAACTGTACCTTGAACTGGTTATATGTCCCCCCGTAAATAGAGGAAGCTGAAACCAGACTGTCTCCTTTCTCAAGGATATTTGTAAGTGCAATAAACTGTGCCGCCTGACCTGAAGATACTGCCAGCGCTGCAACTCCACCTTCCAGTGCTGCTATTCGTTTTTCCAGAACATCGGTTGTCGGGTTCATTATCCTTGTATAGATATTTCCCTGTTCCTTCAGCTCAAAAAGATCTGCCGCATGTCCGGCATCCCTGAAGAGATATGATGTTGTCTGATAAATCGGTACCGCCCTTGAGCCTGTTGCAGGGTCCGGATCCTGGCCGGCATGCAACTGAAGTGTATCAAAAGAATATTTTTTGTTTTCCATCTTTTTAAATTTTATTGGTTTACAGAGTTTGAATCAAATGCCAGCCCGCCTTGTTCATATCGGAGAAAAAGAACCGGTGGGCTGCTTCAACAGCCCTTTCGCAGTCATCCTCCCTTACCATGAAATATACTGCCGAAGCAGATGCACCTGCTGAAATTATCTCAACATTTATGTTCTCTTCTGCCACAGCATTAAATACCCTGGCAGCCACCCCTCTTTTTCTTGTTATACCTTCTCCGACCAGAGCTATAAGAGCTATTCCGGAAACAGTTTCCACATTGCTTATTAGCTCCGGCTGTCCTCTTTTCAATGCCCTTTCTGCCTTTTGAAGCTCTTTGTTCTGCAGAAGAAAACATATTGCTGTTTGTGATGTGAAGACAGATGAAATATTAACACCGGCAGAATCCATTATTCCTGCAATTCCGGCCAGCACACCCGGTTTGGACCCTACTCCGGCTCCCCTGAATTTTATCACTGAGAAATTTCTGCTGAATGTTATACTCTTGGGCCCTGAGAGTTCATCTCCTTTTCCGGGACCAATAACCGACCTGGCTCCTTTTCCGGGTGACCTGAAATTGAATATCCGGAGCGGAATGTTTTTTTTCTGCAGCGGCTCTACTGTCCGGGGATGAAGAATTTTTGCCCCGAAATATGAAAGTTCCGCAGCCTCACTGTAGGAAAGATAGCCGATAGTACTGGAGCCGTTCACAAATCCGGGATCGGCTGTCCGGAATCCGTCAACATCCTTCCATATATCGAGACTTGCAGCATCTAGCTGATATGCAAGTGATGCTGCGGAGTAATCGGTTCCTCCCCTTCCAAGGAGTGTTATCTTGCCCTCATGTGAAACACCGTAAAATCCGGGAACTACAAAATAATTTTCACCGTCAAAATGTTTCCTGACCCCTGAAAGTGAATCATCCAGCAAAACTCCTGCATTGCCGAAATCACCGCTGGTTATCAGACCAAATTCCTCGGGCAGGGCAAGCTGGGCATTCATATTACGGGTCCTGAGAGTTTCTGCTACGATATAAGCGGAGATCCTTTCCCCGAAACTGAGAATATTGTCATATATTGCAGGGGGAAGCTCCCCGATTGCATGAACACCCCGTAACAGGCGTGCAAGCCTTTCAAGCATAGCACCAGGTCCGTTTCTCGCCTCCCCGTTTTTCCTGGCAACAAATTGTTCCTTTGAAGCTTCCGTGTTTTTACCGCCTGAACCGGCCTGCTTATTTGTTTCCCTGTTTTTTTCGGGAAAAGGTTCTCTACGGAGCCACCCATAACACAGTGATGAAAATTCTTCAATAAAACTGTCAGGCGGAACTCCATTTTCTGAAGCCTCTTTTGCAGCCTTCTCAAGTTTATCGGTCACTCCGTAAAAAGCTGAAACAACTATAATACAGGGGGCTTCATATCCTGCTGTTATTTCAGCGCAAGTATCAAGATCAGCAGGCTCCCGGAGATTGGAGCCTCCGAATTTCAAAATCCTTAAAGACATATCGATTATTTTTTTATTTACAGATCAAGTGAAAGGGATATTCAAAGGATGACAATATTGTACCCCTCCCGGCTGCCTGGGCCGGAAAAACCTCAATATCCCTCTGATAAAGGGGTTACAGGAAAAGCATGCTGCGCATGCCGCGCATAAACATAGGGTATGGGTTGCCGGGAACTCTACGGAATAGTGCTGTAAAAGCAGTTTTCAACAGATCTTCTCCTAAACAGAAATAAAATTTGTTCATGATTGAAACGGTTTTGAGTTTATAATTCCCTTTCGGGTCAGGTTTTAGCACCTTTCTCCGGTGAGAAGGTTGCTAGAGCGTCATGGAGCCTGTTCTCTCAGCTCTTCGTTATAAATCAAACCCGTTTAAAAAGACGGGTCATCATCTACACCGGCAAAATTAAAACTTTTTCAGTAAAAACAAACATGATTTTATATAATGGTTTCGTAATATTGTACGGGTAACCATATAACCAGGCAGACCTGCAACGTTATTCAGATATATGATTACAAAAACTGTTTCAATAATTGTTTTTCTGATCGTTCTTCTTTCGTCCTGCGGAGGAAGCAGTAAGAGTGCTGATCATTCTGAAGAAAAAGATGGCCGGCTGAATGATTATGAAGAGTGTGTAACCTCCAAAGATTTACACCGCCTGAACGGCCGGTGGATACTTGAAAAGATAAGCGGCAGCCCAGTTGAGGTACCGGAGACGAGGGACGACCCTTTTATGGAAATAAACCTTATTGAAAACACCATTTCAGGTTACGGCGGATGCAACAGGTTTCACGGAAGTATCTTTGCAGAAAACGGAAAGGTGAAAACAGGCAGTATAGCATCCACCAGGATGTATTGCCTGGATACCCAGGAGATTGAAAACATGTTCCTTGGGGCATTAAGGGAGAGATCTTTTCATTTCTCATTTGACGACTCCGCTCTTATCCTTGGTGATGACAAAATATTGCTGACTTTCAGAAGAGCGGAATAATATCTGCATATCAGGTGTCAGAACCGTTCCTGTTAAGTGTTTCTGTATTTATGGTCAAAAATTTCATAGAATAAATGATCTTGCTATATTGCACTTTAAATAATTGTATTATTCACGATATTTACCCGCTTATACCTCATGAAATATGGAAACCGGTTACTTAACAGACATAATGCTTCCCCTTTCCCTTGGTATAATAATGCTAGGGATGGGTCTTTCTCTTATGCCTTACGATTTCAAGAGGATTGTTCTTTACCCGGGGGCAGCAACCCTGGGTATTTTAAATCAATTGATCATACTTCCTGTTATAGGTTTTCTTCTCTTGCTTCTTTTCCGGCTCAAAAGCCCGGAACTCGCTGTCGGAATAATGATACTTGCCGCTTGCCCGGGGGGACCGACATCTAACCTGATAAGCCATATTTCAAAGGGTGATACTGCTCTTTCAATCACCTTGACTGCCATTTCAAGTGTGGTTGCTGTTATTACAATTCCCCTGATTGTGAACCTTGCTCTTATGTTTTTTTTGCAGCAGGGCGAATATGTGCCCCTTCCCGTATTCAGGACTATTATGAGCCTTACCTTAATCACATTGGTACCCGTTAGCATTGGAATGTTTATAAGGTCAAAAGCCGTTGATTTTGCAAACAAAATGAACAAGCCGGTTAAAATAGTGTCAGGAGCCCTTTTATTCCTGATAATTTTCGGGGTTTTAATAGGAAACAGGCCGATAATTGTAAGTTCTTTCAGGGACGTGGGACCGATCGCATTGTCGCTTAATGCAGTGATGCTATTGATTGGCTACATTTCTGCAAGGATCATAAGGCTTAATATATCCCAGAGAATAACAATATCGGTTGAGTCGGGTATTCAGAACGGAACCCTGGGAATTACAATAGCAAGTATACTCCTCGGCAACGAAGTAATGGCCATATCACCTGCCATATACAGCCTTATAATGTTTATGACGGCAGGTTTTATAATTGCATGGGCCAACCTTAGATTAAAAGCAGTTGAAGTATCCAGGTGACCTAAAAAATTTGCCGGGCAGAAATAGTTTTACGAACTATTTTCCCTGCAGCTAAAAAGCTTGTAATCAATTGAATATTTTCCGGCCCCGCTTATTATGAACCCGGCAAAAACCACCAGTCCTTTCAACGGATGAAGTACCGTATTCAGGGGATCGCCAACAGAAATGTGCATAACGGTTGCCATAAGCATTGTAAAAAGCATTGCCGCTGCAACGGGCCTTGTAAGAAGTCCGATAAGCAGAAAAATGCCACCCCCGAACTCAGCAATGGACGCGAGAAACCCCCAGAATGCCGGTGCAAAATCAAGTCCGATATTAGCCATAGAGCCTCCAAGCCATTCCCATGTTTCAACACCGCCGGTGATCTTTGGCCAGCCGTGAAGAATATAAATTATTCCGAACCCAGCACGGATAATAAGCAGTGCGGCATGATTCAATTTTTCCGTAGTGCATGTGAGATTTCTTAGCATAAGATTTGATTTAGGTTTATAATTATTTAATGCCTAACATTCAATTCCCTTTCTGCCGTTAACACCTTTTTTAAAATAATGTTTAATTTCCTTCATTTCCGTTACAAGTCCGGCAACTTCGAAAAACTCATCCGGAGCCCTGCGCCCGGTAAGAACGATCTCCATCTCCTCCGGCTTATCACTCAGTAAAGTTAATACTTCCTGTTTATCCAGTAATTTAAAGTGGACAGCAATACATATCTCGTCAAGTATTACAATATCAAAAAGGTTTTCAAGAATCACAGCTGAAACATCTTCAAATCCTTTCCGCGCAGCTGCAATATCTTCTCCGGTTGGTTCACCTTTGATGAAACAGTTCAATCCGTACTGCCTGACTTCAATTTCCGGAATATTCTTCAATGAGTTCAGCTCGGAATAATACATTCCTTTTGCAAACTGTGCTATCAGCACTTTCTTGCCCGCTCCGGCAGCTCTCATTGCCAGGCCGATCGCAGCAGTTGTCTTTCCTTTTCCATCTCCTGTATATAAGTGAATATAACCTTTGTTTTTACTCATGATTAACTCTTTTTTCCAATATCTGTAATACCTGATTGTAAAAGTAAATCAATTTTTTAATTAATTGCTCCGCCACTGCATAGAGTTAAGAATACCTTCAGAGGCAAGGGCTTCTTCACATCACATTTAAACATTTTCCAAACCCCTGTTGTTTAAATTAATATTTTCTGTCCGTTTTCGAACAGCAGCTGTTCATTTTTGTGCAGTAAAATGCTTTTTTCGATATTCATACACCATTTCAACCATATCCTTTTCTTTTGATTTAATGACAATTGCAAGTATTGGCATGAAATTGGCTCATAAAAGTATAATAAAAATAATCCTGCAATGAATATAATTCATCTTTTAAAGTCGGCTTTACTCTCTATAAGGTCGAACCTCCGGAATTCAGTTATTAATATAATAGGCCTGAGTGCAGCACTGACAGTTTTTTTGCTTATTGTCATATTCGTTGATTTTCAATATTCCTACAATCGCCACATACCCCATTATGAAGAAGTTTTCAGGCTTGAAAGGGGTTTCCACGGAATTACCAATGCACTGCATGGCCCTGACTATTCAATGCAGATACCTGAAATAAAAAGCTCTTGCAGGATCACGTTCAACGGCGGATCGCTTTTTTACCGCCCTGATGAACATTCACCCGCTGTCAGGACGGTAACCAAAGGTGTAGCAGCAGACAGTTCTGTTCTCGAGATGTTTGACATTGAGATTAAAGAGCAGTATTCTGAATCGTTGCTGCAGACACCCCGCTCACTCCTTATATCGGCCGATCTTGCTGAAAAAATGTTTGGAAGCACTCCTCCCGGGGGCATGACAGTGTCACTGGAAAATATGCACGACCTTGTAATTGAAGGGGTGTTCGAAACTCTGCCTCCCGAATCGACCATGAGTTTCGATGCAATCTTTTCACTAGACCTACTGCCCTTAACTTATGGCAATCCCGATTATCTCAGGAACCAGGGAATATGGCGTTACGAAACATTTTTCAGGCTTGATCCAGGTAACAGTGAAGAGGTTGCCCGTAAGATAAAAGAAATTATAAAAGAGCAATTTGAAATGTCGGGCACCGAATTTGCTGATGAAAATATTGAAGTCAAATTGATGCCGCTTGAAGAAATCTATTTTTCAGAAACCCTTGATGTCCTGCATAAGCACGGTGACAAAACCAACAATTTAATATTCTCGATAATTGCAGGTTTCGTGCTTATCATTGCCGGGATCAACTTCATAAACCTTTCAACCGCACAGGCAGGAGCAAGATCAAAGGCAACGGGACTCAAAAAAATTCTTGGAGCAAGCCGGACTAGTCTCATTATACAAATATGCGCAGAAGGTATAATTATTGTATTTGCTTCAATAATTATCGCCCTGGCTCTTTCTGAACTGCTATTGCCCTGGTATTCGGAATTTGTCAATATTGATCTCAATCTGCAGCTTACTCTCCACAACATAATACTTTTCCTGATAATCGCACCGCTGGTTCTTGGGTCTTTATCGGGCCTGTTCCCTGCTTTTTACCTCAGCAGGGTTTCTCCTGCAACTATCCTTAAAAAAGAGATGGTTACCGGGAAGGGCGGAATGAGGCTGCGGTCATTTCTCACTGTTTTTCAGTTCAGTATAAGTATATTTCTGATTGTGGGAACGTTTGTTGTAAACAAGCAACTAAGATTTGCAAAAAATTATGACCCCGGTTATACAACTGAAAATATAATTCAGGTTCCCCTCAATAACCAGATTAATGACAGGTTTGATGTTTTCAAGGAGTACAGCCTTGCAAACCCCTCTATTGCAGGAATTACCAGAATGAACCAGGCTATTTACCAGGCAGGCAGTGTCTGGAGCGTTTATCATGATGATAAAAATTTCACCTGGCCTTTTATCCAGGTTGATGAAGATTTTGTAAATGTTTTCGGACTTGAAATAGTAAAAGGTGAGGATTTTACAGAAAGTATGCTTCAAAGGGGAAATCAGGTATTTATTGTAAATGAACTGGTAATAGCGGCTTTTGAAACAGACGATATACTGAACGAAACCGTTAATGGCCAGGAAATAGTGGGTGTAGTGAATAATTTTCATACAGCCTCACTTAAATCGGATATGCAGCCGGTAACAATAGTTTTGAGCCCTGCCGGTGCATCAGCTTTTGGTTTTGTACGCCTGAACCCGGAAACCCACAGTGAAGCGATAGCATCACTGAGAAACATCTGGAATGAGTTGTCGCCCGACTACCCTTTTGAGTATGAATATCT